>SDBV01010287.1_pt1 | contig 12282 bp, 11 predicted proteins | sample 2277081 | NCBI WGS metagenome assembly SDBV01 (sample SAMN10402039, study PRJNA504765) | marine sediment metagenome | isolation source: marine sediment core GS10_PC15, 223 cmbsf | place: Arctic Ocean: Southern Knipovich Ridge | collected 2010 | reverse complement strand
AAACTGATTTCATAGTACTTACTCATTTTTACCTCCAGTATAAAGTGTTAGTGTTTATACTGGTATAAACATATATATATTTGCAGCAAAAGTCAAGCTTGCTGTGCTAACTAGATAAGCGAAAAATTTAATTTTGGAAAATGAAAATAAGAATAATCGATTAAAAAGTTGTATGAACTCTACTGAAGAGATGAAAAGAAATCCATCTTTTGCTGGGCGATACTACCTTCCTGGGTCAAGGCAAATACCACCATGTTTACACCAATTTTAAGTTGTGGTTCATTGTCAGTTGTTACAGCCCATTTTATAGCATAACCTTTATCTGAATAAATTGCTGCAAGCCTGTCATCAATAGTTATACCCTCTAAATAATAGACTTTTTTTGACATTGTGACGTTGCTGAAACGGCCAAATCTCTCAAAAACCGATGAAACAGTCGATACATTCATTTCTGCACCCTGCGGCGGGCCATCGTCAAAATCAAAGAAGCAATGATAAAGAGGATGATTATTGGGAATCGGCAGAAATTTTGCATCATTACCGAGAGCATCCCTGAACATTTGCCTTAATGACGCTTCGGCTGCGCTAAACTCATTTGATGGTTCACCGTTATCCAATACGGCAAATCCGCCTTTTCTTAAGTACTCCCCGAAATTCCGTGATTCAATTTCTGTCAATTCAAATTGCCCGTCAACACTGAGAAAAACAAACGGTGTATCAAACAGTTTTCTCGAATCTATAAAGAGATGTTTATCTACTTTTGACCTGATATTTGTGTAACGATTTACTGCATCCGAAAGATGAATGATCGCTCGTTTGTTTGCGGGCTCAAGTTGAGCTCCCCATAAAGTGGCAATATAGATGAAACCCTTAACGCTTTGTTTATCATTCGGATCCTGAATAACCATCGCCTTGTACTGTCCGGTATCAAGATCATCGAGAGAGATCATTTCTTCTTTCATCGAAATCAGTTTATCGGGTTCTCTTGTTGCGGTCATTTTTATATCAATGCCTTTAGGTATAAAAACATCAACGCCGCTTTCAATATCCATTGTTGTATCAAACTCATATGATGCCACTGTACCAAGAAGATTTTGCTGTATGGACTTTGTCTTTATTTCTGCGGTTGGTTTTCTCTGGACTATTTCTTTTTTCTTGTATTCTCTTTGCTTAATGCGTTTTTTCTTGAATTCGAACGGTTTGGTCATTCTTGGACGGCGTATTACAAGTTCCATTGTCGGCGGCTTAACTACTTTAACCTCGGTTCTTTTGAACATAAAATACGAGCCCAAAGCCGCATGAAAAGATACAGCAACAATAAGCCCGAGGAACAGCAGTTTCTGCGTTTACCTTTCGAGCTTTTCGATATCTATTACATCTGAGGCTTTTTTAAATCTTTGAGATTCGAATTGTACTTCCATTAATATCATCCGCAAATTGTTTTAACAGTTTATATCAGCTTTCGATCATCGCTTAATATTGAAAAGATTATCATTAGCACGTATTATTCAAAATTTTTTAATTCACCAATTTCAAACATTGAAAAAATAATTATAATAAATTTATTTGAAATAAGTCAATCCGGTATTCCCGATATCAAATTTATGAGTATTCAAAATTTCCCATGATCTTGTTTATAAAGGAATATTACCAATTCCAAATCCTTTTGCAAGTATTTTCTTCATACTAATCGTAACGTTGTGCCGGATAGAATCGTAATGAAGTGCCGGATAGACCGGAATACGCAATTTGAGAGAGTCGTGTCAATTGAATCAGCTCTATTACGGTGTAGTTTAACAGAATAGCAACCCAATCGTTCACTCCCAAAAAGTATATCGGCAAACAACCTTTTGCCTATCGGAGCCTACTGTCATGTCATGCATGCATTGTCGCATAATATGAAGTGTTCACTCCCGAAAAGGCCAAAGCATTATGGGATCGTTTTGAGTTGTGCTCCGGCATGCCATAAATCAGGATGATATTTCCCGTATTTTCGTTCCATGTCTTCAACAAATTGGAACCAGAACCTCCGTACTTGTTTAAAGAAATCAAAATATCTATGATTCCCAGCATAAAGGATTTTTTCAGAAAGATCCCGGAAAAGGATTGAGGGGGATATTATTTTCCACCGTCGACGGTCTTCCGCTCTGGTAAGGCGTGTAAACCATATATGATCAGTTGTCCTCTGTAATTGCGGAACAACTTCATTACCTAAAATAATGAGCTTCTCCTGTGCATCCCGAATAGCTTGCTGCAGTTTTTCATCCGAATAGGGCTGATTTTCTCCCACTTTTTTTCCAATTTCCTCACGCTTTTCAAAAAAATCTCTTCTTAGTTGATCATATTGTTGTGCGAACTCATAATCGGAAGGATCGTTCTGAAATCTCTTAACCAGTATCTCAGTGCACTCCGGTAATAAAATAACGATTATGGGCCATACTGTTGCTTGGTAAGTAACTGCATTTCCTTATTAATTAGTAATCGTATCATTTTTTATACTTTTTATATGATTATAGATTTATTTTCATAACACATAATGATCATAAAAAATAAAATGATGTTCAATACAACTATTGGAAATAGTAATACCACCATACCTGATAAACTTTTGCGTATCGTTAATCGGTTGTAAGACTGAGAAGCGGCAAGCATTGAAGCATTACGCTCTAGATGCATTCTGTTAATTTCGTATCGTGTTTTTTCAAAATAAGAATATGTCATAACCAAATCCCAATACGAGATAAGTTCATACCGTGCTCGATCCATAAAGGTTTGGTAATCTTCAACTGAGGTTCCGGTAATATGCTCTGAGATAACCTGAAACAGATGTGCCGGGGAGATCATTGAAATAAGGTTAGCAAGGTGCCCCTGTCTGCGGAATCTATCAAGGAAAAAATATATGTTTTTTTTCAAATCATTTTGATAGCGTTTCCATCTGTCCAATCTGCTTTCCCCGGGTATGTTTAATTCTCTATATGCCTTTCTTTCTTCATTGTGTTCAATCTTGATCTCTGAATTTAATTGTTCAATTTCATTCCATGATGGTATATTCGACAAATGTTTTCCTACCGCAACTCCCAATATTGGAATTACATAACAGAACATGCACCAGGCAATAAACATGATGATGACAACCTGTTTTGATGACCGTGCATTTACAGAAAAAAACAACGTGAGTTGATAAAAAAACATGAGGTATATTATTGATGAGAGATACAGCATAAAAAGGCGGATAAAGAAGTTATAATCGAATTCAATATGTTTTATGAATAAAATATATAATATTGAAAGAAGAAACATAAAAAGAATTACACACCCGATAATCATCAATCCTGCCAGCCATTTCCCGACAATGACAATCAAACGGGATACGTTATGGGTATGTATTAATTTTAGTGTTTCATTTTCTCTTTCGTCAAACTGCCATGATAAATCTCACATTTTTCATTCACCTTATTCGAACAACTTGTTTATGACATCGTTTATTTACCTAATATGTAAAGTTGAAATGGTCTGAGTATCATAGCGTTCAACACCTTTTTTTAAACTCATCACCAATTCGCTTACAATATTCGTTCAATGCAAAATAATCTGCTCCTACACAAATGAACTGATAGCCCATATCAATAAATTCAGTGAGGCTCTTAATATCGCATGTTGTTCCCGCAAATTTCCCATGTTTCAGCGCAATCTCTGCAACACGTTTACGTGTTTCGATTAATTTCGGATGATCCCAGATACCCGGTGCTCCGATCCCATGGCTGAAATCCCCTGGTCCGAAAAACAGCATATCTATACCATTAAGCTCAGCAATAGCCTCAAGCTCATCTAAAGGTTCCGGGTCCTCAATCTGAACCGCTACAAAACGATTTTCATTTGCCTCGTTAAGATACTCTTTGAAATCCATATTGCAGTAAGAAGCGTCAGCATTACCTCCATCTACAGGGCGACGTCCTGTCGGGTGAAAACGGGTAATACGTACAACATTCTTTGCATCTTCCAGGCTCATTATGTGAGGCACCATGATTCCTGATGCATCGAGTTCAAGCGGCTTTATGTAATCGCTGTAACTTCCCCGTGAGACACGAACCATAACATCTAAATCATGTGCCTTTGCCGCCCAAATCTGGTTTTCCAGAGTTGCCCATGTATTTGCTATATGTTCCATACCCAACCAGATACAATCGAAACCGTGTAAAGCAACTAGCTCAGCTACACGTCCATCAGAAGAGTTAATTTTAAAACAATTTACCACTTCTCCTTCACGCAGTTTTTTCAAGACACGGCTTTTTCGCATATTCATAATCGCAATACTCCTTCATTTAAATGCTTTTGCTGATTCACATGTTTGGAATTGACATAAAAAATGTCTGAAATATTTTTAATATTTTGCTCACTTTAAATGTCATATTTACATGATGTTAAACGAAAATACTCTGATATTAATAAGTTATGATTCTGCCGGTGATCTTCCGTGGGTAAGGAAGTAAACGTCACTATTTCTTTTATTTGCTTTTATCAGAATTAGGAATAAATTTCAATTATTGAGATTATTTTTTTCCCCCGTAACGATATGTAGTAGTCCCTTCGTGAACTTCGGAATCCATTTCCCCGAGATATTTTCTTGCCTGGGCGATAAAATCGAGCCCCACAAATCCATTCCAGGCATCGATGAGCTTCCCGGTTACCGGCCCGACAGTGCCATCGCCGAGCTGACAGCCGTTGACCCTGACACAGGGCATGAGTGTGAAAGCGGTTGAGGTGAAAAATGCTTCGTCAGCAGTGATAGCGTCATAGGTATTCAGGTTACACTCAATTACTTCAATGCCGAGTTTTCGTGCAAGTTCCAAGGTGTATTTTCTTCGTGTACCGCGTAAAATGTTCCTCGGTTCAGGTGTCAACAGTTTCCTATCTTTGACAAGGAAGAAGTTAGAGCCTGTCCCTTCCGCTATATATCCGCTAGGGTCAAGTAGAAGAGCCCATGCAGTCGGATCGCTTACAAGAGAAACTTCCAGATTGGCCATCATAAAATGCATTCTACTCCGATTCTTGATTTTCGGCTCAAGCAGATCAGCCGGAATTGACCGCTGCGAAGGGATCACAGCATGAACTCCAGTATCGTAAAGCGGTGCCAGTGGAGCGATAGTCCATTTGAAAGGAAATACACTGATAACCACTGTTGGCTCGATTTTGCCACCGAATACACTGGCATACATCGATAGAGGCCCGCGTGATACATCAATCATAACCCGATGTTCATCATTTTTGCTAAAAAAAGGATCATTGATTTCAATAGTTTTATAAACCGCTTGTTTCATTTCTTCAGGCTTCATTTCTATCGGTACCCGGAGCACTTTAATACCGGCGTACAAACGTTCGATATGATCGTCCAGTTTGAACTGTACCTTGTTAAACGATCGTGTCATTTCGAAGATCATGTCTCCGAACATTAAGGCCGAATCAAAAATTGATATTTTTGCCTCTCGTTCAGGAATAAATTCACCGTTGAAGTAAACCAAGCGTTCTTTACCATTCATGGTATAACCTTTCTCTAATCCATTCTCAAACCACCGTTGACTGCTATCGTCTCACCGGTTATATAGGAAGCTGAATCGGATGCGAGGAATAGTGCCGCACCGGTAATATCCTCAGGTTGACCGAGTCTTTTCAGCGGTATCATGTTCCTGAGATTTTCGAGCTTTTCTTTGCTTGAGAATTTTTCATGTATACGAGTATAAATGACACCCGGGGCAATCGAATTAACTGTTATCCCATCGGGGCCGAGGTTTTTAGCAAGCCCCATGGTGAATACCCGCATGCCCCCTTTCGAGCTCGCGTAAGCAATACCTAGAGGATCGCCCCCCGTATGCGCTGATATCGAGGTAATATTAATGATTCTGCCCCATTTCTTTTTTCTCATGCCCGGAACCGCATACCGTGAACAGAGCATTGCGCTGGTCAGATTAAGGTTGAGCGTTCTGTTCCATACATCGAGGGTCATCTCCTCAAAATCGCACAGAGATATTATTGTCCCGGCATTGTTGACCAGAATATCAATGGTACCGCCTATCTTCTCATTAATTTGATCGAACATGAGCCCTATATCTTCATGAACATTTAAATCGGCCTTGATAGCATATGCATGTCGGCCTTTTTTTCTGAAGAGTTCGACAAGTTCATCTGCATGTTGCCCGCTTGTATTGTAATGTATTATTACTGCAGCGCCACTGTTCGAGAGTGTTGTCGAAATCGCTTCGCCTATCCCGCTTGCGCCGCCTGTAACAAGCGCAGTTCTGCCGCTGAGGTCAACATGTAAATGGTGTTTAAGTTCCATGTTTTCTCCAATGTTTATTTTATTTTTTCCATGACTTCAACTATCTCAAGAAATGTACCGTCCGGATCCTGACAAAAAGCAACCTTTGCATAACCATCCGGTGACATAACCGGTGCACTGTTGAATCTAACACCTTTTGCCGACCATTCTGTATAAGTTTTATCAACATCCCCAACGGTGAATGCCACATGCGCGGGGCCGATTTCACAAATCCTGTTTTCACCGCGATCCGGCTGGGGGTGTGATGAGTAATGCAGCAGCTCTATCATGCCGCCGTCTTCGGCAACAAGCTTAACCATCCGCAGGTTTACACCGGTGAGACCTGAGAGTGTATCGATAAATTCGCCTTCTTCATTAAAGTCGATCACTGGTTTGAGGCCCATCAGATCACGGTAAAACTTCAGGGATCTTTCCATGTCAGTAACTACTATGCCTGTATGTCTGATATTTTTTATTGCCATAATGTTTTCCTTTTTAATGTAAAAATTATTTTTTTTCTTTACCGATGTTAATAACTACAAACACATTACTCTTGTAACTTCTTCATAAAGAACCGGTGTTAGCATAACTATGTCTGGCAGCCATTATAACATCAAGGGACTTTCTGCCCTCTTCAAGAGTACATTTTATGGGAAGATTTTCCGCTACGGATTGAAGGAACTCTTTATCTTCCGCACGAAACATATCGTCTCGCTCAGTTTGTATTTCCTCGCAACGCCATGAACCGTTGTGAGCTGTGTATATACTGACTGTACATACATCCCATCTGGCGAATTCAACAATAATCATACCCTCCGTACAGATTAATTCTAACTGTCGACGGCGTGGGCGCTGGAAAAAATCCAGATGAACAGAGGCAGCACAATGTTTCTCGAAGTCAATTAGAAGTTCAACGAGATCAGGCGCCTGTATGCCTATATCGCTGTAATTACCAAATAAACAGCAAACCTTTTTTACCGGATAATCTGCAATCCAGAGAACCAGATCCAGGTCATGCATCAGGTCAAATGCTCCATTATACTTTGAGCTGAACAAATCGCGATAATCCGGCCTGGCTTCAGGTAAATGTTCTCCCATGAGAGCCCTTATAGATACAATCCGTCCTATTTTCCCGGTATGCAAATAATTGCAGGCTTTTAAGATACCTTCATGGTATCTGAAGCATAATCCTACCATTACCTTTTTTCGGGTCTGACCTGCCAGCTTTATCAGATCATCAATTCCTTTGTCTGAATCCGAAAGCGGTTTTTCGCACATTACATGACATCCGGCCCGGATTGCCTCATCAGCCATTGGTATATGTAAAATTGGTTCCGTACATATGAAAACCGTATCTGGATGATCATCCAGACCTGCTTCGAAAGAATCATACAGATTCACTGAAGGCGTCTGTTCTGCCATGAACTTCCGGGCTTCACTGTTGATATCGCAGGCACGAACATCCCGAACTCCCAAACTCTGTAAAACGCGGGCATGACGTTTGCCTATACTACCGCATCCGGCTATCAAGACACTTAAATCATTCCATCGTTTTGCCTTTTTGTCATTGCTGTTCATTAAATGTTATAATATTTCTTTGTTAGAAGGTTAAACCGGATTAATCCCTACTTATATATACTGAATCCACCATCAACCACGAGGTCGATTCCGGTGACATAGTCTGAAGCCGGTGATGCAAGGAACAGCGCAGCCCCTTTAATGTCTATTCCCATACGACCCATCCTACCCAAAAAAGTCTCGGCACTGTAGTCTTTAACAAAGCCTTCAGGGAGATCACCCTTGTCAAAACCTCCCGGCGAAATTGTATTCACATATACACCCTGCGGAGACATCAAACCTGCCAGGTCTCTTGTCATTCCTGCAACTCCTGCTTTGGATGCGGCATAATCAACGGGCTGCTCTTCTTTATTATTCCGGTAGTACATCCTTCTGTCACGCCCCACCAGTCCGGCAGCAGAACCGATATTGATTATTTTTCCAAAACCCTGTTCCATCATTATTTTCCCCACAGCCTTGCAGCAGAGCAGGGGGCCGATGAGGTTGGAATGAATAAGATTTACTATGTCTTCGACCGGTCGTTTGAATAGATTGCATGTTCCCATACCGGAACCGCCGCCCGCATTGTTTACAAGGATATCTATATGACCTTTCCAGGAGTTGACCTCTTTTGCCATGTTCTCAACCTGGTTCCATTCACATTGATCCATTTCTACTGCCAGGGTATCAACATTGCAGCTTTTCTGTATCTTTTCGGTTGCTTTCTGCGCTCTCGACAGAGTTCGAGAAGTAATGACAATGTCGGCTCCTGCTTCTGCCAGAGCAGTGGCTATGTCAAAACCGAGCCATTTTGATCCTCCCGTAACAATCGCAACCCTGCCGTCGAGTTTAAATAATTCTAAAACATTTACCGCGTTCATGATTCTCTCCTGTTTTTCACTTTACGGCTTTCGGTAGTTGGTTTTAGGTTTTTTTATAATTTCCGACCCTCACAACTTACATCTGAAAGTATCTCCTTTATGAATATATGCCGCCGTATTGCCGAACTGTATCAAGCATTGCTTTATAGTTGCCAAGTGGTATGTAATCGGTGATTGAGTTGCCGGAACCGAGCGCAAAACCGCCGCCCGGACCAACAGATTCGATAAGGTTTCTCGCTGCCTCGCTTACCTGTTCCGTCGTGCCGCGGGCAAGCAGGTCTATGTCGAGGTTGCCGATAAATGCAAGACGTTCGCTCCAATGCCGCTTAAGTTCTGCAATGTCAACCGATGATGGCTCGTTCGGGTGAATCGCCTGGAATCCACATTCGATAAGATCTTCAAAAATCTCCAAAAGTTTACCATCGGAGTGAAGAATAAAGAGCTTTCGATAGCGTTTGCAGATTTCACCCATCCTCTTGTAGTACGGGAATACATACTCTCGCAGAAAATCGGGTGACACAATCAGACCCTCAGTGTAGCCCATGTCATCGCCATACCAGATTCCGCCGACCCAGTCCCTTTGAATCAGATTCTCAACGATAGACACACTCAACTCACCGACTTTCTCTGCAATGGAACGAATCAGTTCCGGGTTTTCGATTGATGCGATGGAAAGCGCCTCTATTCCCATAATCCGAAACAAGGATTGAAACTGCGGACCGTGGTTTACTATGAGCTTCATTCCATCCGGCAAAAGATCTTTTATCATATCCACATCTCTGTAGTAAACATCCCCGGGGCCTATCCAGGGGTATTTCAGGAAAGTCTCTTCATCGTTAAGACATGAACTGCCGTAAGTTGAAACTGTTGCAGTCTGCACATTCGATGTCAGTGCACCCTCTGCAATTTTAATTTGGAAGGAGTCGAAAATCGGCTGCCCCCGAACCTGTAAAAGCACATAATCATAGCCAGCCTTTTCCCAAAACGATACGTATGTTTCCAGGTCAGTTATTGGCCGCCCCAAAAATGCTTCCATAACCTTGATATCAACTTCAATCTCGGCGTTTGGAATTCTGTCCGGAAGTTGTTCTTTGGTAACAGCATCATGAAACCGCTGAAAGTCCGGGTGGAAGATGCTCATGTCCATTTATCCTCTTTTGTCATTAGCATGAAATGTTTCCTTACTATCAATGATTTATTCTTAAGTACCGATCGGATATGTCCTGTGTTTCTTCCAGGTCTCGATAAGAACATGCACTTTTTCCCACGGCACCCCGCCGTAAAGTGCCGGAATGGGAGCAAGGACAAACCCTCCATCCGGTGCCAGAAGATTAATTATGTCGCACACTGTTTTTTCTATATCCTCCGGCACAGAATTTACCAGCATCAGATCGGCGTTTATCCCGCCCCAGAAGGTTTTTGTTGTTCCAAGTTCTTTTTTCAGAAATTCAAGATTCTCTCCTCCCTGAACTGGGTCGATGTCCCTGAGAATATCGAGTGATAATTTTTTCCAAACTTCGCATTGATGAGTATATCCCTTTGATTGCTGCTGACAGTGGAATGCCCCTGCCTGGTGTACAAACTGGCTTTCTTCTTCAAGCAGCGGGGCGAGGAAACGGCCGAACTGCTCAACACCCCAGAAGTCTGGTGTATCATAGTAACCGAATCTTGTAACAATATCAAACCCAATATCCAATACGATATCGAGGAGCTTATTCTGCCAGTCCTGTATAATCCGCAAAAACCTTCTGATGAAATCCGGGCTGTCGTTTAAGGCGAGTATAAATTTTTCAGCATTGCAAAGCCAGAGAGGCGCGGAACCGCAGTAAGTCCGCCTGGCAATAAGGATTACCCCGCGTTTTTCTGCCTCACTTTTCGCGAACAGGGCTTCATCACGCCATTTTCTCAACACTTCCGCAGGAGGCACCTGAAACAGGTATGTCATCTTTTCAAGGTCTTCCGGTCCTTTGATTAAATACTCAACAGATCGTGAAGGATTAACATCTTCGAGAAGTCCAACACCATCAATAAGTTCACCGATTGGACCAAGCGTCTTACGATTGATTTTATGCCAGGTATACAAGTCAGGGGTTTCTCTGATGACCTGCCGCATACTGCCTGCCGGTGTTCCATATTCTTTGCCTAATAAAACATCGCCTGTTCGAGGGTCTTTTTCTTGCCACGAACGGACGGTAACCTCGGAACCAAACCAGGGATCGGGAAAAAAGACACTTATAAACGGGTCCGTGCCCATTTCGAGGAGGTCATCCACTATTACAAACTGATCTTTCCAGCCCACAGCAATCGGATCGGTTGCAGCAAAACTCGGGTGCACATCAATATTCAACGGCACATGGTCGGGTTCTTTGTGACCAATCGCGGTCAGAACACGTTCTCTTGAGGAAAGTTTTCTCATTTGTTATACATTATGGTTACTGCTAAATAATTATTTAGATTTATTTCCCGGCTATTATATACATTCTTCGATTGCCCCGGAAATAACACTTATCCCCTCAATCAAAGCTTCTTCAGGAATGGACAGAGGCGGGACGAGTTTCAATGTTCCTCTGCCGGTCTTCAGCATAAACAATCCCTTAATCATTGCCGTTTCAGTCACGCGATTGCCAAGATCTACATCAAGTTCCTTTGTACCCGGTTTAACCATATACACAGCAGAAGCGAGCCCTTTTCCGCTGACACCCCCGATATGCTGAGGGTATTTTTTCTGCAGGATATTCAGATGTTCGCTCAAAATTATGCTAAGTATGGCGGCACGATTTACTAAGTCCTCTGATTCTATCACATCAATATTTGCCAGAGCTGCAGCACAACATAAAGGATTGCCAGTATGCGTACTGCTCATGTGGCCGTGATCAGGCAGGTCAAGTATAGCTGCCCTGCCGATTACCGCAGAGAGGGGTAAGCTTCCCGTTATACCCTTGCCGCAGCAAATCATATCGGGCTCGATTTCATAATGTTCAAATCCAAACATTCTGCCTGTTCTGCCAAACCCCGCCTGAATCTCGTCGAATGTTATCAGCGCCAGATGCTCATCGGCCCATCGGCGCATTTCCTGAACGTAGTCAACAGGCATGAAAGCCACAGTCGGTCCCTGGAAAGTTTCGGTGATAAATCCTGCTATCCTGTCCGGACTGATACCCGAATCTCTCAACTGCGCCATACCTCTTTGAAAGCATTCGGTCCCGCACCGGTTATAACTGCTTTTCCCCCACGGGCACTTGAAACAAAAAGGGAAAGGAATTTGATGCATGTCCGAGTCGAGATTTACTATCCATTCTCTCTGATCAGGAAATCCGCTTATCATCTGAGATCCCAGCGTCCGTCCATGAAAGGAACTGCTGAATGAAACAATCCCAATTTTCTCCGGTTGAATCGAACGGCCGTGCATACGTGTCAGTTTGATTGCACATTCTACCGCCTCCGATCCTGTGGTTAACAGGAATACTTTATCCAGATAATCCGGGGGTAGTTCCGCCAGCCGGCGGACAAGACGGGCACGTATCTCTGATG
>SDBV01010286.1_pt1 | contig 12282 bp, 6 predicted proteins | sample 2277081 | NCBI WGS metagenome assembly SDBV01 (sample SAMN10402039, study PRJNA504765) | marine sediment metagenome | isolation source: marine sediment core GS10_PC15, 223 cmbsf | place: Arctic Ocean: Southern Knipovich Ridge | collected 2010 | reverse complement strand
TAATTGATGCGGTTTTCAAAAAGGCATTCCCCAATCCCAGGCGTAGATACTGTAGATACTAATGGGGCTGTTTCTATTGATTGACTCTACATCATATATAGAAGCCAGGAGAGATCATAATCTTTCTCAAGCGGAATTGGCGAAGCGTGCTCACATAACTCAGCAGCAGCTGTCCCGCATTGAAAACGGAATGAATTTCAATATAAAAACCCTGCTGAAACTATGTGGTACACTGGGTCTGGCATTAGATTTCAGGCAGTGGTCAAAAATACAACCATCGCCAAGATAAATAGCAAGCATATTTGCCAACATCGTACCTATTGGGGATACTCGAGGGCTTTTTCGCAAAGCCGTCTATGATGAAAGTCAGGCACTTTTTTTCAGTTAGGCCTCCTCTTCCTTCTTTATTCAGGAATGATCGATACTCATTCATCTTTTTTGCGTGATTTTTGGCGTCCAACCATCTGCAATATTCATCCTTATCGTGTCCACGGAGGCGGGCAGGACCCGGGCCCAGTACGACCTGGAGGAATTCGGCCACCGCTCGCCCGTTCGCTTTCACGAGAAAAACAGCGACGGCTGGTTTCGAGCGGACCTGAGAATGGGCTGGATCGACTTTTTCGGCGAAGTGCTGTTCATTAAGCCGAAGCCTGGGTAAAGTAAACTACCACCGGCAAAGCCGCGGCCGGGTCGCCGTACCGCCGCCGAAGCGGTGGCTTTCTGCTGTAGTAAATCCGAAGGAGGAACGCTATGCGCAATGTTGGGTTCATCGGTGTAGGCAAGATGGGGCGTGGGATGTGTGACAATATCGTCAAGAAGGGATTTCCCACGACTGTTTATGACGCGAATTCTGAAGCGCTTGCCTATTTCAACGACAAAGCGACGACGGCGTCAACCAGTCTCGAGGTTTTCTCGGTCAGTGAGATCACTTTCCTGTCACTGCCCAACTCTAATGTGGTTGAATCCATCGTGGGCAAGTTGCTGAAGGGAAATGTCACCGGCAAGACCGTCGTGGATGCGTCTACCAGCTATCCCGGGTCGACAAAGGAGCTATACGACAGGTTCAAGGCCGGGGGCGGACAATTCATCGATGCTCCGTTATTGGGCGGTCCTGCTGACACAGCCGCCGGAACTGCTCCCTGTATGATATCCGGTGACCAGGATGCAGTAGATAATGTCCGAGATATCGTCAGCAGCTACGCCACGCCTATTGATTACATGGGCGCTATCGGATGCGCCCATACGGTCAAGATCGCCATGAATTTCCAAGGGCTCATGTATGCTGCGCTGGCTGCTCAGATGTTCCCGTTGATGGAAAAGCTGGGTGTCGACACGAAGAACCTGTTCAGGATCATGAACGAAGGGCCCTTCGGCAACAGAGTTTTCGATTTTTACGGCCGCAAGTTCGTGGAGAAGGATTACCACCTGGACTTCGCGCTCGAGATGGCGCTCAAGGATATGGTTTACATGAAACGGCTTTACGAGCAGTTCAATGTTCCCGCCTTTCTATTGGACGGCGGGTTATCTCTCCTGCGCGAAGCCGTTAAAGACGGCAGGGGCAAACATGACACATCGGAGATGGCCGCGGTAATGTATGAGTATCTTGGGCTTGATACGGGAGACCCCGGCTCTAGCGCAGCGAAATAAAGCCTGGCACGAGGTGTGTCGCAAGCCCACGCCTGGCAGGTAAGCACCGGCTTGATTTTGTTGGTGCCCTACCAAGGTCAGTCGTGTTCCCACTCGGGTCGGTAACCCTGACGGAGAGCTCGCCGCTGCCGTAATCCCCTGGAATTGCTGCCCGGGCGATGTCGATCCGAAAGCCTCTGCGCATTACCCTTGCGTCGTTCGTAGCCAGAAACGCGAACGGTGCATCGCTGCGGTTTTTTGTCGCTTCGTCGAAGCCGTAAAAATAAGGAGTGCGCTTGTGTCTTCTAGAATTCTGTTTCTTGCTCATACCCTGGACGCAGACAAAAAAATACACCATAGAGCTATTGATACAGGTATGTATCAGCTTACAAAATTGCTTTCCTCTCCATCGTTCCACCGGCGCGCATAAAAAAAAAGGGGAGGGCCCCTCTTTTTCACCGTCAGACAAAATGGATTCCTTTTACCCTCGCTCCCATCTGACGGATTCGCCATCCATGGCGAATCCCCCTGGGTTTTCGCCCTGGGGCTTGGGGAAATAGGTGGCCCCGGCCCCAGGGCGGTGCCGCCGGAATTAAAGCCCCACACAGAAAACATCCAATAGAACAGCCTCGTCAATGCCCCCAAGCATTATCTTCCCTAACTCCCTGATTCCTGCTCTGCCTTCAACCGCAAATTTAGAGAGTCTCACCGCCGGGCTGCTATAGAATTTTTTTGTTCATCATGATATTGAAACGGTCCTTCAGGTGATTGCACCATTCTATAAAGAAATCGACTGGAATGATCTTGAAAGTATCAGAAATCAAAGGACAGGGACTGCAGACAACAGGGCCAAGACATGCAAGCGGGTGATCGCTGCGAAGTTGGCTCGACGATATGCTGCAAAGATCTCCTCTGCAGCATTCAATCCTACGTTCATCATTGATAAATCAGACCCGGAGTTGGACAAGAGGTGGCCATCCGGGCTCAAGGGTAACGCCTGAATGAAGCCCGATAGCTTGTTTTCAGCCGCCGTCTGAGTCATCGTCTTTCAGCCATGCGTGACACATGTCTTACTGCGCCTTCGAAATCCACCAGATATGCTGGTGGTAATGTCCCGACAGCTGTGCCGTAAGATGGATTATGGTACCATGAAGGTATGGCAAAATGGTAGAAGTTGGCTCATGTGGTGTACCAGTGCAGCTATCATATCGTGTGGTGCCGGATATACAGATTCCGAATAATGAAGGGTGGGGTGGGGAAATACATCGAAGAGACAATCAGATCGCTCTGCGAGTGGAAATCGATAGATATATTGGCGCTGAACGTGCGAGAGGTGCTACGTTGTGGTAAGCATACCGCCGAAGCACTCGATTTCGGAAGTTCTGGGCATGCTAAAGAGCAAGACGGCGATAAAGTTTTCAAGAGTTTTCCGGCGCTGAAGCGCAAGCCATACTGGGGCAATCATTTCTGGAGCCGCGGCTCCTGCGTCACTACCGTTGGTCTGGATGAATACGATGTGGCATCTTGGGAGGGCGAGTCGATCATGCAGCTCGCAAGTGGTGTCTTGGTTTATCGAAAGCCGTTTCGCCCTTCGAGTTCGTGCTCAAAGGGGGTTCGATAAATGTCGCTACTGAGATAGAGTTCGGAGAGCGGTTAGGGCTGAGCCTGACCGCAATCCGAGAATCGCCGGCCTAATTGGCGGAGCCCAAAATCAGACGGCCGCTATGGAGGGTTTTTTCGAATGGAAAGACCGAATTTGATTTTCATCATGCCAGATCAGCTTCGGTACGATTTCTTGAGCTGTTATGGTGCTTGTTTCTTGGAAACGCCGAATATCGATCGGTTGGCGGAAAAGGGGGTTCGATACGCAAGGGCGTATTCGGCTTCGCCGTTGTGCGTACCCGCTCGGGCGTCGTTGCTGACAGGGCTGAACGCTGTCAAAAATGGGGTGATGAGCAACGCGGAGTGGTTGAGGCCAGATCTTTCTGCATGCGGGATCCGCACGTGGCCCGAAACGCTATCGGAAGCGGGCTATTATACCGCGGCGATCGGTAAGATGCACTTTAGCCCCTGGGACGCGACCCATGGATTTCAGTATCGGTCGATAGCAGAAGACAAGCGGTGGCCGTTTATTCGGGATGATTATTTCCGGTATCTTCAGGAACACGGGCTGCGCAAGCTGCACGGAAATGAACACCTGGGTTATCACGAGAACCGAGGAGCGATAATCAACAATCTGCCATGGGAACACTCAGTAGACCACTTTGTGGGGCAGGAGGCTTGTCAGTTTATACGCCTATACGGCGAGGAAGGGCCGTTTGCGATGATGGTGGGCTTTCCAGGGCCGCACTGTCCGTATGATCCGAGCGAGGAGTTTCTGGAAGGGATCGATGAAAACGCCATGCCACCCGCGATTCCGGAAGCGAGAGGCGATACGCCAAAAATCCGCGAAAACTGCATTACGGGCAATAGGCAGCCCTGGAACGGTGTCGACTATTCGGTGTTCACCGATGCCCACAAGAGAAAGATTCGTGCGCATTACGCCGCACTGGTGAAGCAGATAGATTACGAAGTTGGACAAATCCTGGTTGCGCTCACAGAAAAGGGAATTCGGGAGAGCACGATAGTCATTCTCTCGAGCGATCATGGTGACTATCTGGGAGATCACAATCTGATTGGCAAGGGTTCGTTCTATGAGGCCAGCACGCATGTACCGATGATTGTCCACGTGCCCTGGATGACAGAGACCCGCGAGTGCGACGAATTGGTGGAGCTCACGGACGTAACGGCCACGCTGCTTCATTTTGCCGGCCAGAGAGCACCGGGCTATATGGATTCCAAGCCGTTGCCTGATTTAGGAATAGAGATGTCCGCGCCGCGAGATTGCGTAGTTGGGATGAACAGCAGTGGATGGATGCTGTTCGATGGGACGTGGAAGCTATCGAAGTATGGGACCGGGGAAGTAACGCTCTTCGATCTGAAAGACGATCCGAAGGAATTGGTCAACCGGGTGCGCGAACCGAAGTGCCTGGACCGATACATGGATATGGATACACGATTATCCCAGTCCATCATGCAATCGATGGCTATTGCGAATGAAGACAAGACGGTCGATCCACGCAACTCGCTTTGGTCTAGCCGCCGATACGGCATGCAGGGGCGCATGCGCATCTATCCTAATCCTGATTCGCATCAATGACATGAACGTCTGAATCTCGGACGGGCGATGCATGAGCGATGCGACTGCCCATCAAGCCCCCCACCTTTCTGCTCCACGGCATCGGTGACGACGGGATACGGGCCACTCTGGCCAATCCCATCGGCGCGCCGATGAAGCGGGCAGCGGGGAGCTCGCTAAACGTCACAGCGTTAAAATGAGATTGCTGTTTGACCGGCTTTTTTTGACTTGACAATCCTGCTGAAGCAAAATATATTGGCCGTGCAGAGAGACGGAATCATGGCAGAAACCAGGGCAAGCCGCAGAATGAACCTAACACACGTCGAGAACAGCCTGCTGCTCAGCGCCCTGCTCCTGGGTCTTCTTACCAGGTGCATGGCAGCCTGCTTTCTGCCCCTCCGTGTCTAGCAACAGAACGGACAGGCATAAGAGCCCGCTGCCGAGTGCAATCGGCAGCGGGCTTTTTTTATATGCTGCGCCCACGGCAGCCAAAACATAACAGCGGGTCCCGGTGAAGCACAAACCCGGACCTCGGGGAGGACCAGATGGCAGACAAGGTAGATGTTTTCGACACGACCCTGCGAGACGGCGAGCAAGCGGCGGGTTCACGCCTGGGAGCCATGGAAAAGCTCGAGCTGGCCTTGCAGCTGGCTCGTCTAAAGGCTGATATCCTCGAGGTCGGGTTTCCCATCTCCTCACCCGAGGATTTCGAGGCCGTGAAACTCATCGCGGAGGAGGTTGAAGGCCCGGTGATCTGCGGGCTCTCCCGCGCCAGGGCGGAGGACATCGAAGCGTGCGGCAAAGCCCTGGAGCCGGCAAAAAAGTCGCGCATTCACACGGGTTTGGGAATATCCGATATCCACCTCATGGCGATTTTCAACGACGACAAATACGGCAAGAGTCTGTCCGAAAAAAAAGTCACGGCTCTGAAAATGGCGGTCAAAGCGGTGGAGCAGGCCAAGGCCTTCACGGACGACGTCGAGTTCTACGGTATGGACGCCGGCCGGGCCGACCGCGAGTACCTGTTCGAGGTGCTCGAAGCGGTGATAGAGGCGGGCGCCACCGTCGTCAATATTCCCGACACCACGGGTTACGCCATTCCCAGCCAGTTCGGCGGTCTGATCAGGGAGATCCGCCAAAGGGTACCCAACATCGACAACGCCGTTATCAGCATCCACTGCCACGACGATCTCGGCATGGCCGTTGCCAACACCCTCGCGGGTGTGGAAAACGGCGCCCGCCAGGTGGAGGGTACCATCAATGGGATCGGCGAGCGAGCGGGCAACGCCGCTCTGGAAGAAGTCGTCATGGCCATTCGGACCCGCGAAGACTTCTACGGCCTGGAGACAGGGGTCGTGGCACAGGAACTGTTCCGCACCAGCCGCATGGTAGCCGACATGCTCGGCACGACGGTGCCGGTCAACAAGGCGGTGATAGGCGACAACGCCTTTTCCCACAGCTCGGGTATCCATGTAGACGGAGTGCTCAAAGACAAAATGACCTTCGAGATCATGAAGCCCCAGGACGTGGGCGCCCCTCAGAGCAGCGTGGTTCTGACGGCACGCACCGGCAGGCACGGTCTGAGACACCGTCTCGAGGTTCTCGGTCACAAGCTGTCAAAGGAAGATCTGGACAAAGTCTATCAGCGCTTCCTGAAAGTCGCAGACAAAAAGAAAGAAATTTTCGACGAAGACTTGATCGCCATCATGCACGATGAGATCCATCCCGTCCCAGAGCTCTATCACCTCGAATACCTGCACGCAACCAGTGGCACGGGCACGATTCCCACGGCCACGGTCAGGCTGCGCATAGGCGAAGAGGTGAGGCAGGGAGCGGCCTGTGGCGACGGCCCCGTGGACGCGACGTATCGTGCTCTGTCGGAGCTGATCAATATGACCGTCAAGCTAACTCAGTACCAGATCAGGGCGGTCACGGGTGGAACGGAAGCCATGGGGGAAGTCTTCGTACGGCTCGAGAAGAATGACAGCCGCGTTATGGGGCGCGGTGTGTCGACCGATATCATCGAAGCCAGCGCCAAAGCCTATATCGACGGCCTCAACAAGCTCGCTTAAGCCGAGAAAACCCCTACCCGGCGGCGGCGTCATGGCCGCGGCCCCCGGGCTCTTGCGGCTCAGAGCACAGAGCAGCAGTCCTCGAAAATCTCGTCGACCGTTCGGGATGCGTCGGCGTCGATGTCCTTTAGAGCGCCCTTGTCCCGATAATACTCGACCAGGGGCGCCGTCTGTTTCCTGTAGACGAAGAGCCGTTGGCGGATGGCCTGCTCCTTATCGTCATCCCTCTGGATAACCTTTACATCCGGGGGGGGCGGAAAGTTCTTGATGTGATAGATGGTGCCGTCTTCCGCTATCCTGCGGCCGCTCAGCCGCTCTACTATAGTCTCATCGGAAGCCGTCAGCCTGATGACCACATCCAGGTCCGTGATGGCCGCCAGCGCTTCAGCCTGGGGTATGGTCCGGGGGTAGCCATCCAGGATGAAGCCGTCGTTGACGTCCGGCCGCTTCAGTCTCTCGCCGATAACGCCGATCACCACATCGTCCGGGACCAGCTCTCCGGCATCCATGTAACCCTTGGCCTGAAGCCCCACTTCCGTCCCACCCTTGACGGCTTCGCGCAGCATATCCCCGGTGCTCAGTTGCGGGGTGTTATAGCGGGCCACCAGGCGCTTGGCGATGGTGCCCTTGCCCACTCCCGGCGCGCCTAACATCATTATTTTCATAAGGCCTCCCCATACATCCCGACCGCTGCTAAACTCGTTTACACTATCACAGCAGAACGGCCCGCAAATTCAAGAAAACTTCGGGCCTGTCTCCTCCCCGGATCCGCGATGCCGGGCGAACAGGACCATCGTACATCAGAGGGCTGCCGGCCCGGTCGTGCTTTGCCCCGCGGCGTCAGTTTCCCGCGGTAATCAGGGTCCTGGACTCGAAGGCCGGCAGCCACTGTTTTTCCGCGGCCAGCATCTCGTCCACCATCTGCCTTATCTTCGGCAAAGGAAGCAGCGCGGCGGTAAGAGGGTCCAGGGCCACCGCGGCGTAGAGCAGATCGCGATCCCGGGAAAACCAGGCTTCCACCGCGAGCTGCACCTGGTTGACGGCGGTCATGCTGACCGCGGCACAGGCCGGTGGAAGAGCGCCGACGACTTGGGGCCGAAGGCCCTGGCGGTCGACCGCGACAGGCACCTCCACTGACACGTTGTCGGGCAGATTGGAAATCGATCCCTGATTGGGCACCGACCCGTGGACCAATCGCAGGGTCCCTGTCGTCATGGAGTCGATGATGAAGGCGCCGTACTCGTGACTGGGCGTGAGCTCTTTTTTTCCTATCTCATCGATAAAAGACTGCACGCGTTCCCCCTCGTCGTGGCTGGAACAGATCTGGTAATAATCCCACCGCTTCGGCTGGTATTCCGCGACCATGCGCTCGTTCTTACGGAAGTAGGGCAGATACTCACTGGCATGCGCCGAGCTCTCCGTGTGGAAGTATCCTGTGAGACGCATGATCTCGGTCCTGACGCGCTCGGAGCCCCCGGCATACAATTCGTCCGCCGTCTCTCCCCGGCCGGCGTCGTTCAGGTGTTTTTCCAGCATAGTTTTGCGCAGCAGGGGCATGACGTCCCGCCCCTTGTGGCGAAAATCGATGAACCAGGCCTGATGGTTGAGTCCGGCGGTTACGAAAGAACAGTCCTCGTAGTCCAGGCCCATCTCCCTTGCCAGCATCTGGCTCGTACCTTGCACAGAGTGGCACAGGCCGATGTTCGTTACCCCCAATCGGCTCATGCCCGTGGAGTTGATGGCCATGGGGTTGGCGTACTGGATAAAAACGGCCTGGGGGCAGTGTTTGTTTATATCGGCGGCCAGCACTTTGAGAGCTTCCAGCGAGCGCAGACCCCGAAATATGCCCCCTGGTCCGAAGGTGTCCCCCACGCACTGATCGACACCGTACTTGCGGGGTATGTTGACATCAAAACCGTAGGCTTCGATGCCGCCGACCTGAAAGGTGCAAATAAAGAAGTCGGCGCCTTTGACGGCTTCCTGCCTGTCGGTGGTTACTTCCAACCTGGCTGCCAGGCCGTAGCCGTCTATCATTTTGGCGACCGCCGCGGCGTTGCGGTTGTTGCGCTCGGCATTGATGTCGTACATGCATATGCTCGAGTCCTGAAGGGCAGGAAAACTCAGGACATCGCGGACTTCCGTCAACGGGAAGACGTAAGCCCCCCCTCCGACAATGGTGATCTTCGGCATAACTCTCTCCTTGAATACGCTTGGGCGGGCCAGTTTCGAGATGCTGCCAGCCTAATACAGCCAATGCCGGTGGTCAAGGGCGGGTGCGGGCGGTGGGGTTGAACCGATGACACGATCGGGCAACGGCAGGCTCGCGAAAACGGCGTTCCCTGTTACAGCTCGTACTCCGTGGAGGGAATCTCCGGGTACTGGGGAGGCATAGAGTGGGGCGCCTGTTCGATGACGCGCATGCTCTTCCACTTCCCGGAGAGGAAACGCAGGAGAAAGCTGCCGCCCAGAAGCGTGATATAGACGGCAAGGATGACCCAGGCCGCGTAGATGCTCGCGCCAAACACGACCAGGGCCAGAAACGTCGGCGTAACCAGGGCCCCGATAGCCATCCCCACGATCATGAGCATCACGAAACGTGTGTCGCCGGCGCCTTTGATGGCCGAGGCAAAAACGATGTTGGCCGTATCGGACAGGGTGTAGATGGCCACGAATCGCAGCAGCACCACTACCAGGCGGCGGATAGGGGCGAAACTCTGAGGATCGGCCCGAGCCGCGAAGGCCGACATGTATACCTCCGGCAAGAGCACGTAGCTCAAGGATACAAGACCCATGTACAGGAACGTGAGATGTGCCCCTGAATACACACTCTTCTCCGCCAGGTCGGGGCGATTGTCACCTAGGGACTGCCCGACCTTTACCGATATGGCAATACCGAAGCCCATCATGGGCATAAAGGCCAGCGTGTTGATGTTGAAGGCGATGTTCGTAGCGGCCAGCTCCACCATTCCCAGCCGCCCCACCAGCAGCAAAAAGGCCGTGAAGCCGGATATGTCCAAGAAAAACTGAATTCCGCTGGGCAGGCCGTAGCGCAGCATCCGCCCCAAGAGCTCCCTGTCGGGCCGCCAGTTCCTGAGGGTGTGGTAGAGCCGGTTGAACGCCGGGCGGAATATCAATATGACATAGGCCGCAAAAGAGCAGCCGCCTGAGATCACCGTTGCGATGGCGGCCCCGGCTATGCCCATCTCGGGCAATCCCCAGTTTCCGAAAATGAGAGCGTAGTCGAGAATGACATTGACGACGCAGGCGCTCGAGCTCACCACCATGATGGGCCAGTTCCGGCCCCTCCCGGAGAAGAAACTCGTCATGGCCGAAGAGGCAATCGGAAAAAAACTCCCCAGACAGAGGATGCGAAAGTAAACCGCCTCGAGAGCTTGTATTTCCGGGGCGTGGCCTATCAGCCTGAACAGGGCGCCGGCCGCCGGCGCCACTGCTATCAACACCACCCCTCCGATAAGAGCTATGTAGAGCCCCTGCCAGACGCAGGCCCCGATGCGCTCATTGCGGCCGGCACCGAAGTACTGGGCCACAAAGGTGTTTGCGTACCCGGCGGTGCCTATGAAGAGACTGCACAGCGTAAAATTAAGTATTCCGGCCGGCATCGAGGCCGCAATGGACTCTGGAGAATACCAGGTCAGGAACATGCGGTCCACGAAGTGGAGAATAGACCAGGCGCCGGTGCTCAGGATCAACGGCACTGCCATGGTCAGGAGCTCCCTGTAACCGCCTTCAGATCCCCACCGCGATTGTATGCGCTTCAAGAACAGTCTCATAACTTGCCCTGTGAAATACACGCGATGCACGATCGTGTCAAGCCGCCCGCGTGCTTCGCTGCCTTGGCCTTTGGGGTTGCTCACCGGTGACATTGCTCTCCGCAAACGCCCCTGCGCGGCTCCGTAGAAAGTGCGGTGCCCGGCACGGGCCTTGACTTACCCGACTCAAATGCGTATCTGTTCCTAGGTGAAGAGAATACATCTTATCTCCTGCGCGGTTCTCAAGATCGACCTCGAGCAAACCGCGCGCGAACTCGACGTCGAGGTTTCGACCCGGTATCTTCCGGGGGGGTTGCACAACCGGCCTCACGAGCTCAACGAACGCCTGCAGGAAGCCATAGATCAGGCTTGCCGCGAATCGGACATCGACCAGATAGCGATCGGCTACGGAGTGTGCGGCATGGGAACCATTGGCATACGGTCCCACGAGATTCCCCTCGCCATTCCGAGGGTGCACGACTGCATCGCTCTTTTCCTGGGCTCGGACAAGGCCTACAGCCGTGAATTCGGACGCTACCCCGGCACCTACTACATCTCCGCCGGCTGGGTGGAGGGGAAGCTCCAGCCCCAGTCCCGGGACGACGAAGACTCCGGCGGTAATGGTCCCACCAACAGGGATTTCGCGCAGTTCGTTGAGGAATACGGCGAGGAAAATGCCGCGGCCATACACCATTTCCTGACAAGCTGGCAGCGAAATTATCAGAGAGCGGCTTTCATAGACACTGGGGCTACGTCCGGACGCCCGCGCTACGCAAACATGGCGAAACAGATGGCCAAGGAGTTCGGCTGGAAGTACGAGCGCATCGCGGGAGACCGGCATCTGCTGCAGAAACTCCTAACGGCCGAAGAAACCTCGGAAGAGATCCTCGTCGTCCCGCCGCACTATGTCACAGTTTTCGACCCGGCCGGCAAAAAGATCGGCGCCGTTCCCATCTGGGAAGGGCATGAGAGGCCGACCCACAGATCCTACACGGTGTCTCTGGATGCAGGGGACGCCGGGCAGCAGGAAACACCCTCAACGAGGCGCGCCGGGGAGGGCGGACAAGAGCCGGCCCACCTCGGTTTAGGTATCGATGCCGGTGGAACCTACACCGACGCGGCGGTCTACGACTTTTTCGAAGAGCGCATACTGCAAAAGGCCAAGGCTCTCACGACGAAGTGGGATTTTACGATCGGCATCGATAACGCTCTGGCCGAGTTGGACCAAAACCGCCTGGCCAAAATCAACCTGGTCTCGATTTCCACCACGCTGGCCACCAACGCCATCGTGGAGGGACGGGGGCAGGAAGTCGGGCTGCTGGTCATGCCGCCGTACGGCTGGAAGGACCTGCGCCGCTTCAAGCACAAGCCGGTGGCCATTATCAGCGGCCAGCTGGAGATAGACGGGAGGCAGCTCGAGCCGGTAGACCCGTGCCAGGTGCGGAGTGTGATCAGGGAGATGCTGACTGCCCGCGATGTCAAGGCCTTTGCCGTCGCAGGGTATGCCAGCCACGCGAACCCGTCTCACGAACTGGAGGTAAGAAGGATTATCCGGCAGGAGACAAAAATGCCCGTTACCTGCGGGCACGACGTTTCCGAAGGCTTGAACTACCGGGTTCGAGCCGAGACTGCGGCC
>SDBV01010285.1_pt1 | contig 12284 bp, 10 predicted proteins | sample 2277081 | NCBI WGS metagenome assembly SDBV01 (sample SAMN10402039, study PRJNA504765) | marine sediment metagenome | isolation source: marine sediment core GS10_PC15, 223 cmbsf | place: Arctic Ocean: Southern Knipovich Ridge | collected 2010 | reverse complement strand
TCAACAATAGGCTGGTTGTCTTTATTGGTAATAAAAAATACTGGTCCAAAGGATATGGTACAGAAGCAGCGAAGCTTACTCTTGATTATGGCTTTAATATACTCAACTTAAATAACATTATGCTTGGTGTTTTTGAATATAATAAAAGAGCAATAAAATGTTATGAAAAATGCGGCTTTAAAATTATTGGAAGAAGAAGAGAGAGTAGAATATTGGGCGGCAAAAAATATGATTCTATTACAATGGATATTCTGGCAGAAGAATTTGAAAGTGTGTATGTGAAGAAATTTATAAAAGAAGCTTGTTTGACTTTATAAAAATTTATAGTATAATTAAGCATAAGGAGTAATTGACTATTTTAAGATATTCCTTGATAATTGGTCAATTATGATAATGAAATGAATGATAAAGATAAAGCAAAAGAATATGTGATCTCGCTTTTAAACCTGGAAAAGGATAATGATTATTCTATTCTTGATATTGGGTGTGGACAAGGTGATGATTTGATGCAAATGAGTAAATTAACAGGAAAGAAAAGCAAGTTTTGTGGTATTGATAGGTCAGAAAAAGCTATTGAGAAAGCAATTGAGAAAACAGCAAGTGAGCCCGGGTTTTCATTTCAAGTATATGATGTTACAAAAAAACTGCCATTTAAAGAAAAAAGGTTTGATATTGTTTATTCTAACAACTTTTTGGAATCTATTATTAATAAGAATTCTTTTTTAGAAGAGATATATAGAGTATTAGCAGATAAGGGGTCTGTAATTGTCGCTCATTGGGACTGGGATACTATAGTCATTGATGGCACTGATAAAGAATTAATCCGCAAAATAATACATACATTTGGTGATTGGAAGCAAAAATGGATGGATGATTGTGATTCCTGGATGGGAAGAAGGCTTTGGAAGGTTTTTCAGCAAAGTAATTTATTTGAAGGAGAAATATTTACTTATGTTCTGACCAATACTGAATTTGCACCTGAAAATTTCGGGTATGATATGATTAATGATAGTTTTGAAGCTCTGGTTAGGAGAGAAATGATAAAACAGGAAGAATATGACAAGATGTATCAAGATGTAGAAGAGCTTTCTGAAAAAGGACAATATTTTTATTCAATAAATTTGTATATATATTTAGGCAAGAAAAAGTAAAAAAAAAGTTGATTTTTTATAAGTAATGTACTATAATATATGGCTTTTGAGGTAATTAATGAATTCAATTTTAGGAAAAATTACAAAGATTAAAGAGCTGAAAAAGTCTACTGGGTCTATTGGTCATACATTAGAAGTATCATTTAAGCCTGCTTGTATTATGCCGTCCAGGAAAAAAATTCCGGAATGGATCAAAGACCAGGAACTTAAAGTTACGCGTAAAGTTATTGATCCCCGTGAAATCGGTAATGCCGGTGACAGCATTGTATTGACTCCGGATGAAGCATCATCATACTTGTTTCCTTTAGAAGTTAAGCCCATAGTGACTTATGGAAAATTGCCTAAAAAGATTGATATTATGCTAAAGTGGTGGAAGGATAAAAAACCGGGGGAATTTGCAGTAAAAACTAATGGTCGGAGGAAAATTTGTAAATTTAATAAAAAAGGAAAGATTTTTTCCGCATCTGTTGATACAGACTATTTTTTTGACAATAATCCAACACTCCCAGTAGATATTGAAATTTCTTTTGACAAAATTAATGTTTGTTCTACTGTGCTTCCTGCTAATGGTTCATATTCAAAAAAGCTGACTGCAATTTCTGGTGAAAGACGTTGCATAGAAAATGAATGGTATAAAATAGAGATCTGTCCATATAAATCAAGTGGCGGGATATCCATGTTAAAGGAAAAAGCAAGAGGCATTGATTATTTTAAAGCTAATGAAAATTTAATATATGAAATATTTGACCAGAGCGGGTATACTGATATATTTAATATTGGGTGGAATGAAAAATTTGGAAATGTAGAAATGACCTGTGCAGGGGCGCGCCATGAAGGTCAGGCAATAAATTTAACCATGGAAGGTATTGTTGATAAAGGCATGAATATTAATACATCAGTCTCATATTCTGTATTTGATAAATTCCCTTTTATATTAATAAAAAGGGATGTATATTTTAAAAAGCCTGAACAAAAAGATGATAAAAAAGGTGATAAACCACCTGAAGAGCCTGTAGATCAGTTAATGCGTGTTTCTTTGGGGTGCAGAGCCGGATTTATGGTGGATAAAGACAGATATTTATATAGCAGGATACTGTCTGTTGAAAAGAATCGGTTTGCTGTAATACGTAATTCTTTTCCGGAGCGATATCTTCCAAATGGCTGGCGATTGAAAGAAGGATGGGTTATTGTTGAGCATCCTCATCAGAATCAATACATGATGTATTTATTTGATAAAGAAAATGCGCCAAACCTGAATTTATTCATAAACAACAGAATAATGTGCTTATTACCTACCTGGTCTCCACAGCCTGTTATGCCACCTGATAGTATTGGATTTACAGTTGCTTTTACAACCGGGGAAATATGCGGGGCAAATATTGATGGAGCATGGACAGCCTTTAGAAAACCGGGATCTGATGGAGTGGAATGCGCGATAATTGGAAGGTTTCGCAAAAAAAATAAGAAAATAAATGCAGAAATTCAAATAGAAAATAAATCAATTAAAATATTATTACAGCCTATGCATATCTCCGGTATAGGTGAGATATATACTGCGCATGCACATCTTGGAAAAACTAATATGAAAAGCAAATTGGATATTACTGTTAATGGTATTCCTACCAGGAGGCTAAAATGAGTTTATTTAGCCCGAGAACATTCAGCACAGACTGGGAAGTAATGGGTTTTGATAAGCTTGATAGGAATTTAAATACAGAGAAATGTGATGCATTTGCCGGGCCTCTCAGTAAAGAATTAGATTTGCCTATACATATTGATTATAATAGCATAGAATTTGGACTTGGGATCAATACTTCATATAAACAGTTTCTGGAAAGGATTATAAAAGCAACAGACAGAGCAGCTGAGATTGTAAGAGAGTTTGATATGGAACTTTTCCCTGCTGCTGCGTTTCCTATGGATGGAGCATTTTATGGTTCCCATATACATGTAGGAAGCATTCATGATGAAAAGAAAGGTATATACCTTGAAAATCAGCTTATGAAATATGTTCCTGCTTTTGGTGCATTAGGTGCAAATTCTCCTGTGTGGTGGTTTTGCAAAGGAGAAGCAAAGAGTTATAGAGTCCAAAAATTGGCATGGCATTGCACTGTTCCGAGTTCTATACGTGAGCCGGGTTTAAGCCAGACTACATGGGGTAATGATGCTGCACCTAAGATCTATGGTGTGCCAACTTTAGAAGTGCGCATTATTGATTGTGCTACATCCAGAAGGTTGCTGGCTGAATTAGCTGTTTTTATTGCTGCTTTTGTACATAACCAGGGAGATAAAGTTAAAAAGTATAGCCCTGACCCCGGGGAATATTGTGATAATTTAACTAACAGATGGTCAGCAGCACGCTATGGTATGCAAGCAACATTTATATGGGATGGAAAGGAACGTCCTACTGTAGATATCATAGATGAAATGCTGGATGATTGCAAAGATGGATTAGCAAAATTAGGCGCTAAACGGGATGATTTGATATTAATAAATCAGATGATTAAAAAACGGATCTGTCAGGCAGATTATGTAATTGATTTAGCAGACAGGTATCCTGACCCGATCATTTTAACTTCAGTATATTCTAAATTGATTCGTCACTGGGAAATAATTGATGAATATTTTGGCAAAGCAAAACCACTTGAGCCTGTGCCGGTTCCGGATGAAAAAAAGATATTGGAAGAACATCTTTCCTGTATTGGTGATGGAACTTATTTTTTCCGGCTGAGAGATGTTATGTATTATCCATCTACCATAACTGATGAAATGCTTGAAAAAATGATACGCAATGGATATGTAAGCAAAGAAGTAACAGATACCCATGGTACTTTGCTTTATAGGAAAAAGTAAGTTGACTGGGAGAAATGCCGGAGGAGGGATTAGAAATGAATAAGCCGATTATTGGAATTACTACAGGAAGATATAATCAGTGGACAGCTAAAAATTTTATCCAAACTGTATCAATAGGATGTTCAAAACCATATATGGATTCAGTCTTGCAATCAAATGGTGCTCCTCTCCTCCTGCCCAGGACAGATGATATAGATGTTATTTCTTCTGTTATGAAAAAAATTGATGGATTGCTGCTATCAGGCGGAGGTGATGTTATTTCACTTGCTTATGGGGAAGAACCGCACTCCACAGCAAAATATCAGGACCCGATCCGTGACAAAATGGAATTTGAAGCAGTAAAAATTGCAATTAAGCAGAAACTGCCGATTCTTGCAATATGCCGGGGGATTCAATCTTTAAATGTTGCTCTTGGGGGAACGCTTATCCAGGATGTTCCTACACAGGTAAAAGGAGCAATACAGCATTATTCATATCCCATGGAAACTGCACTTACTCATACAATTGATATTCAAAAAGGTTCTCTGCTGGCAAAAGTCCTGGGAACAACAAGCACAGCAGTAACCAGTTGGCACCACCAGGCTGTAAAAGATATTGGCAAAGGCTTGCAGATCAACTGCAAGTCACGTGATGGAGTGATTGAAGGAGTTGAATCTGATAAGGGATTGCCTATACTGGCTGTGCAGTGTCATCCTGAAGTATGCAGTAAAGATTATCCTGTTTTTCAAAAGTTGTTTGACTGGCTTGTCAAAGAAGCAGGATAATAGAGTATAAAAGAGTTGAAACCGGAATTTCAATCATTACTATAGTATAGAATAAACATATCAGGAAAAAAGTTACTATGGAAAAAATGAGTGGTCAAAAAGTTATTATACTTACAAGAAATAAAAGGTTACGCCAGGGCTTAATCCAATCTATCAAACTGAAAGGCTTAGAGGTTGAATCAGATATCATATCTTTATATGATATGGACCATATCACCAAGATGATAAAGAATACCGGGAATACAGGATTTTTAAGGAATGCTTTTAGTGATTTAATTAAAGAGAATAATGGTACTCCGTTCTGTATTATATTAGATTATTTGGTAGATTTTGGCCTTTCAAAGGAATTAGATCCTGATAACCTGAAATTATTAAAGACATTTTCCATTTCCAGTATTATTTTGGCGAATATATCTAACCTGCAGTATAATACTACAAATATTGTCCTGATCGGTTCGCCTGAAAATTTGAAACAACTGGAGATATACAAGTCAGATCCTCATCTTGTATTTAAAATTGCAAAGACTCAAAACCCGGGATTAAATAAGATGCTGGAAGAAGTTATTGAAAATCCTAAAAAAATTAAAAATGTATTTACAGTTAATTATCTTTTGATGGATCAGACAAATGATTACTTATCAGCCGCAAATAAGCTGGAAACTCTCCTTGATAAATATATACAAAAAAGACTGAGCTTGATAAACCTGAAAAAAAGTAAATCCCAGACAGAAATATTAACAGGCGAATATGATCCGGCAAAGATACTGTTTAAAATTTCTGATTCACAGATATATATAGATGGGGAAACATTTAATATTGAAGGCAATTCTAAATTTGAAAAATATAAAGAAAATATTATTTATATACAGGGCTATTATATTCAAAGCACTGTTGCGCGTGTGAATGAAACGCTAGAAAAATTTATTCTTGTTGATTATCCGAAAATAAGACAGTTATCCATAGACTCGGAAATAAATATAAGCCTTGAGGAGCATACTATCATTGACGGGGGAATAACGCCTGCATTAAATTTTTTATTATCCATGAAATTAAAAGATTTTAAAGATATCCATTTAATCACTTCTCCGGTAAATTTTACAAAAATAGAAAATTCCCCCGGGTTTATTTCCCTGAGGGACTATATTATTAAAAAGTTATAAGTGGACTGTATATTTGTTTATTTAAGTTGGTAAGTAATGCAAGATTGATTGTGGTTTTATTTACAATCCCATCCAGTCGAGAGGGACAGTATAGTAATCAGGGTCAATTTTTTTATTCAGATTCAATAGCTTGCCTTTGACCAGGTCTTTGTTCTTTTCCTGTTTCAGATGCTCTATAAATCGCTTGCGCATAGGTTCAACCAGCGATTTATTATCTGAAAGGTTATGCTCATCCAGGGCATCTGTTGATTTATCAAATAATAATTCCCTGCCATCCTCAGCAAAATATATATATTTATAATGTCCGTCAAAAAGCATATGCTGGTGTCCTATCTGCGTATGCAAATCATCTCTTACTTTCTTCTTTTTATGGGAAAACAATGGCACCAGGCTTTTACCTGTAATATCATCAGGAGGATTAATATCTGCCAGGTCACAGAAGGTAGGCAAAAGGTCAGCCAGTTGGATAATCGAGTCTGAATGGGTATTCCTTTTCATATTCATTGACTCTGGAAACCGGATAATAAATGGCAAATGTGCAGCACCTTCAAGGAAAGTGCTTTTAAAAAATGTTCCATAATCCCCCAGCATATCACCATGGTCAGAAGTATATATAATAATTGTATTTTCCCACAAGCCATTACGCCTTAATGCGCTAAAAAGCCGTCCGAGCTGGTGGTCGAGATTAGTTATCATGCCATAATAAACCCCTCTGGCTTTTTTCAGGGTATTCTTATTCATATGCTCATGAGCATTACCGATCCTTATCATTTCAAAACCATAGGGACCTTTATCTTTTTCAGCCCAATCTGCCTGGGCAGGTTCAGGAATATTTTCATTATCATACATACTGTAATATGGTTCATGAATAACAGAAGGCGGATGAGGGCATTGATAAGATGCCCATAAGAATAAGGGTTGTTCTATTTCTCTGTCTTCCAAAAAATTAATACACTTGTCTGTAAGCCAATTTGTTGTATAAAGCTCAGAAGGGAGATCGCTTAAAGCAGGAGTAAATTCATTTCCGCCAATCCCATGCATTTGCGCACCCAAATAGCCTCTTTTTTTGATAATCTCCCTGTTTATGCTCCTGAGCCTGGTCCATCCTTCAAATCCTGCGCGGAAGGAAGGATTAGTATGCCAGTGTGATTTGCCGATCAGTTGAGTCTGGTAACCGGCTTGCGTCATCAGGCTGCCAAGGAATTTCTCCCTGGAACGCTTTATTTTGTATTCTGCAGCATAGCGGGATTCACCGTATATATGGGACTGAATACCTGTGATCATAGTGGTTCGCGCAGGAATACAAACAGGGCTGTCTGTATAGGCATTGGTAAAAAGAATTCCCTGTTTTGCCAGCATATCCAGGTGAGGTGTGCGTATGCAGGGATGCCCCATGCATCCCATAGTATCTCCCCTGTGCTGATCAGAAGTAATAAATATAATATTAGGCTTTTTTGTTGCGTTTTTTCTTTTCATACTTATAATGTGCTAAAAATTAACCTTTGGTCAAGCTTTTTTTTTGCAAAATCAGGGACCAATGCGATATAACTATTCTACAAAACTCCGGAAAAATGTCAAAGTTTTTATGGAAATTTACTTTTAATTTTGTATGATTCAAAAAAATGATAAGGCTGCAGGTAAAATGAAACAGCTCCTTACTGCTGGGAATGATATTAATACTCATGCTTTTGATACCTATTCCATAGAACAGGCAAAGCTTAAGGGCAAGCTGAGTATTCAGACAGACCCGGATAACAGCAAAATTAAATATGCAACTATAAGAAGAAAATGTTCTGTAGAATGGAGAATTTTTGCTGCACAAAAGGGTTTGTATGAATTAAGGTTTGGCTACAGGATCCCTCCTTCAGATAGAATGTTAAGACTGAATATAAATGGCAGACAATCTAAACTGGCTTTTACTTATAGAAATACCTGGTATGAATGCCGTAGAGATACTATTCTTAAAAAAGGGAATAATATTATAACATTATGGTATGATGAACAGCCTGTTGGTATCTCTTATCTCAAGGTCAGCAGGAAAACAATCCATGTCAAGCCTAATCTTACTCCTAAAATGAATGCATTTTACACCTGCATGCCTGGTGATGTTTTCATTAAAATAGAGAATCGCAATCACAAATTGCTCTCTATCCACTGTGAAGGGGAAAAAGTCCCTTATAAAGCTGAGGAATATAAGTATCTGGAAGATACTGAAATTCTTAAAATCCCAAAACGATTTCTGAAAAAGTTGAAACCCGGAGAGAAAGAATTCCAATTTGCATTTTCAAGAAGCATAGCTGAAGAATTTCAATTGAATATTATAAGCCAGAGCGAACCAGCTCCCCTGACAATAATCGTGTTTGATGTGATTCATGGGAATTCTACCTTATTCGTCATGCCGACAGGTAAAATTATCATGGTTGATTCAGGAGAGGAAAGCGTTGCGAGAAAAATACTCATCCCCTTCCTTGACCGGCACGGCATTAAAAAGATTGATCAGTATATACTTTCCCATTTTCATCCTGACCATGACGGCGCCATAGATGATATTATTAAAAAATATAAAATTAAATCTGTAAAAACCAACCGTGATTTTAAGACCGGGGAAGTATTTGAATTAGAAGGAACTTGCTGGAAGATATTGAATTCCTTTTTAGAAAATGAGCCGGATGAGAACACCAATTCCCTCTCCTTTAAACTGGAATACAAAGGTTTCATATATACAGATGGCGGGGATTTGTATGGTCATACAATGCAGTCGATTATGAAAAAGTTCCCTAAGGATATAAAAGCCCATGTCTATAATGCAGACCACCATTTCCATGGCTCGACTGACGCAGGTTATCTGATTAAAACAGATCCATATTTGTTTCTTGTTTCAGGGGAATATCATGTTTATCAAAGGACCTATATGGATGCTTTTAAGGATAACACTTTGCATGCTCTGAAACGCGGCAAAGGGCGATTTATCGATGACCTGCTTACCTGTGAAGTGGGGCATATTGTGCTGCGCGTTTATGGAAAAGACCAATGGTCGTATGAGACCTATAAAGACAGGTATAAAGCTGAAATACCATATTTGCTGTGAAGAGATAAAACTTAACAAGCTATAAACAATAATAAATACTAATAAACAATAATAAACAATAAAATACTTGACTTTTTATTTGCAATTATTATATTTTATTAATTGTAGAAGGATTGTCTAAAAAGTCCAATTTTTAATGTAGTGCGACCTTTTAAGCCTCGCACCCGGAGGCAGTCGCAAAAGCGAGGATAAATCCTCGCTTTACAGATTTTTTGGATAGCACCCCTACTGCATAAGCAAAGGGTTGTTTTTATTTATAATGGGAAATCCTAAGGATTCTCAATTATAGCCTGCTGAAGTATTATAAAATATGGAGGAAGGACAATGAAAGTAAGGAAAAAATCAGTGTTTGACTTTAGTTCGTTTTGTAAAAGCAAAGAATTTTATTTTGATGAGATTATTAAAAGCAAAGATGCATGGAAAATTGTTGGGAAATTTGTAATAATTTTAATAGCCCTAACATTCTCTTATGGATTTGTTATGGGTATTTATCAAAATCTCTTGCAGGCAATTGCTGCAGGGATAAAAGTAACAATATTATTTATGGGAGCTACTTTAGTTTGTTTCCCTTCATTCTTTATAATCCAGCTTATTTTAGGGTCACAATTAAAATTGAGTCAGATGCTTGGAATGATACTGATAGGTTTTCTTTTAATGATGATAATAATGGTTTCTTTTTCACCTATAGTGATATTTTTCATAATAACTGGGGGGCAATATCATTTTGTCCAGCTATTACACGTTGTTATTTATGTTTTTTCAGGGATTTTTGGCATGTGGATAATTCTAAGCGGTTTGAAATATTCCTGTGAATCTAAAGGCATATACCCAAGGATAGGCGTAACCATATTGCGTATCTGGATTATAATACTGGCGTTTGTTAGTATTCAACTGGCATGGAATTTACGGCCATTTATGGGGAAAAAAAATGAAAAATTTACCTGGTCCAGAAAATATGAAGGAAATTTTTATACTGCAATAATCTATTCAATAGACCAGCTTGCTGAAAGAAATCAAATGAAACAGTATGAAAAAAGGCGAAAAGATGCAACCCCAACTTTAAAAAGCCCTGGCTATGAATCAGATGAATAACGATATAATGACATTAGAAGAAGTAGCTGAATACTTGAAACTAAAACCCCAGACAATCTACAAATGGGCACAGGAGAATCAAATTCCAGCCGTAAAAATAGGTAAGGAATGGCGATTTAGAAAGTCTATTCTTGATAAATGGCTGGACCGGAAGTTTTCGGAAAAGTTTAAGCATTTGCTTGACGAATAAATAATAATAAAACACATGAAAAACGATGATTAAATCATTAATTTTCAGGGAAAAATTAAAAAAATACTTAAAATTTGATGATAATTTGCTATATTTGAAGTTATGAATTATATAGAGAGAAAAATAACAAATAAGTTTTTTCATTTAAAAAAGCATTTTCCAGTAATAATTTTAACAGGTGCAAGACAAGTTATTGTTATTCTTAAATAATCAGGTTGTCGATTCATTCAATTTCTTCAAAAAACCAGGATGAAAGACAGCCCAAAATGTAAGATAAGGGGGAGCAATTTTCATGTAGTGTCCCCATGTGCCGGGCTTTGGAGTTTCCTCTTCCCCGGTATCTTCCCATGTTCCTAAAATGATAAATCCTTCAGAAATCATTCCATTAATAAGCGTGGATAGAGTATGCCGGAATTCTTTTGGCCCCTTTATTTTTTTACAGTTTCCTTTTTCATCCCAGATTTCCCAATTCGTATCTTTATAGCCCACTTCACCATTCTGATACGGCAAGCTTAAGGGATATGCTTTGCCATCCCAATCATTTTCATCTATGCCAAAAACAAAAGGGTTACTGCAGGAGAGCCTGTAAAATCCTTTATTTTTAATAATCCTTGAGACTTCTTTAAAGACTTTTTTTACATCCGGGATAAAAGTTATAGAATGAGCGTGCCACACAATATCAAATTCATCATCTTTGAAACATGAAAGGTCACGCATATCTCCCTGTATTGTTTTTATAGATAAATTATAATGCTCTGCAGCTATTCTATCTCTTTCAAGCTGGGTTTCAGCAATATCAAGAACAGTAACATCAGCGTCAAGGATCCCGAAAGCAGCAGATTGCTGTCCACCCCCGCCTGCCAGGCAAAGGACTTTTTTCCCTTTGATTTTATCCAGCATCCCTTCCGGGTCTACAGCTTCCCTTGCTGATTTTTTATTCAAGTCTAAAAAAGGCCTGGAGAACTCGACATTATTTTTTGCAAGTTCTTCCCATCGTTCCTTATTATATTTTGCTATTTTATCCATTCTTTCTGCTATCCTGTTTTAACGGATTATCATTGCTTCCCTTTCAGGACCTACTGATATAAGCTTTACAGGGACATCGATTTTTTCTTCAGCATATTCAACGTATTTCATGGCATTAGCCGGCAGGTCTTTATAATTTCGTATTTTTGAGATATCACATTCCCAGCCGGGAAGTTTTTCATAGACTGGTTTTGATTTATCTAATTTGGCAGGAATGGGAAAATCTTCAGTTTTTTCTCCATCTATTTCATAAGCAGTGCACACAGGGATTTCCTTTAAATAGCCCAATACATCAAGCAAAGATAAAGCAACTTCCGTAGCCCCCTGGACAAGGCAGCCATATTTAGTAGCAGGGGCATCAAACCATCCCATCCTTCGCGGTCGGCCGGTGGTTGCACCATATTCCCCGTCAGAGCCGCCGCGTTCCCTGAGCTCATTTGCTTCATCCCCGGATAGTTCTGTAACAAATGGCCCGGTTCCCACGCAGCTTGAATATGCTTTTACTACGGCAACTATTCTTTTAATTTCATAAGGAGGCACACCCAGGCCAACTGAAGCAAATCCTGCCAGAGGTGATGATGATGTTGGATACGGGTATATTCCATGATCAGGGTCACGGAGCGCGCCGAGTTGTCCTTCAGCTAATATGGTTTTGTCCTCCGATAAAGCTTCCAGCAATATTGAAGTGGAATCACATAAAAAAGGCTTTATGCGTTCACCGTCTTCCAGCAGGTTTGAAACAATATCATCTACTGAATATTCAGGTTTGTTATATAGATATTTAAAGAGTATATTTTTCACTGCTAAAGAATTTTCAATCCTTGTGCGAAGACGTTCCTCATCATACAGGTCAGATATCTGCACACCAATTTTCATGTATTTATCAGAATAAAAAGGAGCAATACCTGATTTAGTGGAGCCAAATTTCTTATCTCCCAGTCTTTCCTCTCTATATTCATC
>SDBV01010284.1_pt1 | contig 12286 bp, 30 predicted proteins | sample 2277081 | NCBI WGS metagenome assembly SDBV01 (sample SAMN10402039, study PRJNA504765) | marine sediment metagenome | isolation source: marine sediment core GS10_PC15, 223 cmbsf | place: Arctic Ocean: Southern Knipovich Ridge | collected 2010 | reverse complement strand
CCTAATAATTGAACAATTAAACCATCATGCAATAATTCTCCAAAGCCATTTATAAAAACATATATTGAAATAGCAAGCATTATGAAACTTGCAAATACTGAAAATTCCCATTCTCCAGATACTCCGCCAATAATAATAAAGATTACTGCAAGAGCAATAAGAAACATCAAAACCCATTCTGCAGCAACTCTGTTTGTTCCTGTTTCTGTTACTTCAAAACCAAACCTTCTAATCCCACCGATAGTTGTAGTATTACAATTTACCTCTACAAGATACCTTCCAATTTCAGAAATATTACCACCCTCCATAAAAAATTCAAAATCAAATCCTGTTCCATCAAAATTTATAGGTTGTTGCTGAATTATATGAATACCACTTTGATTAAATAAATGAAAAATACAAGAAGTAGTATCATTAAACATAGGTAAGCCATCAGTAATATTTGTTATATGAAAATTAAATGTAAAATCCTGTGATAGTTTTAATGTGTCAAACTCATTTGGGAATATATTAAGCCCCCTATCTAAAGTAGGTTCAAAGGGAGGTTGAGCAGAAATTAAAGAAACAGAACTAAAGAAAAAGATAAAAAAGAGAAAGAGAAAAGCAAAACTAAAAAATTTGTTCTCTTTTTTGTTTGTCTGGATTGGCATGTTATTATTTTATAATTTAATCAATCTCAATTTACATCAAACCAGAGTTTCTCAAACCTTGAGCTGCAACTCCGATTGCTGTAGAAGCGATTGAAAGATTATAGAATAAAGTAGTTAATCCAAGTATTGTTGAGCTTGCGCCAGTGATGTTTGAATTAGCCTGTGCTCCGGCTACTTCATCTGCTATTGTTGGAGCTAATGTAACACCTACAAGAATAACTATAAATCCGCCTATAATATTTCCTAACATTTTTCTGTTATCACTTCCTTAGAGTTATAATATTTTTTGGGTATTTAAATTAGGGGGTAAAGTTTATATAATCTAATTATCTTAATTTATTGCTTTTAAAAGAGGATGCTTTAATGGAAGAAGAAGAAAATAATGATTCTGGAGAAGATAACCAAGAAGAAAAAGAAAATAAATCTTCAAAATATAATTCTGGAGTTGATATAATCCAAAGACTTGATTCTTTATGGACTGATTCACATAGGCTTGCAAAATCTGGTAAATTAATGGATTGGAACTGGACACTTGATAGGGTCTGGTGTGAATTAAGCGGAGATTTAGAAAGTGATGATACAAGAATTGGAAAATTTAGCCAATTTGAAACAGATATTGAAAATTTAAAAGTAGAATTTATAAGATATAGAATAGAAACTGTATTTATGAAAAAACTTTATAATAAAATCATGGACAAAGAGCTTTTTTTGAGAAGATTGCAGAATAAACTTGGCAAAGGAACTGCATATAAAAGAGATGATGAAGATGATATGGATTAAATGGCATTAATTCAAATTCCAGATACAGACATAACCTATTTCATGGAAAATAGGATGAAGAAAAACTTAGATGTAAAAGTTACTAAGAATTTATTAAAAGAAGATAAGGATTATGTTTTAGTTATTGATGGAATTGAAGGTTCTGGTAAATCAACTCTTGCATTTCAGTTAGGAAGGTATATAGATTCTACATTAAATTTAAGCAGGATATGTTTTACTCCAGAAGAATTTAAAAAAGCTGTTTTTGTTGCAAAGAAAGGGCAATGTATTATTTATGATGAAGCATTTACTGGTTTAAGCTCAAGAACTTCTCTTTCTGGAATAAATAAGATGCTTGTAAGCCTTATGATGCAAATGAGGCAGAAAAACTTGTTGGTAATTGTTGTTTTGCCAACTTTCTTTCTCCTGGATAAATATGTTGCACTATTTAGGGCAAGGTCATTAATAAATGTCTTTGAAAGAAAAGGAAAGAGGGGATATTACCAAGTTTTCAATAGAAAGAAGAAAAAAATAATATTTTTGAAGGGAAAACAGACTTATAGTTACATTGGAGCTAAAACACAGCACAAAGGAAGGTTTTATGGGAAGTTTGTTCTTGGAGATGAACAAATGGAAATAAAATACCGGATGAAAAAGCAGGAAGCTCTTGAAAAGGTTGAAGAAGATGGAAGTTCTAATACTGAATCAAGGATTTCATTAGAAAGAAAGATATTCTTAGCAAATTATTATGTATTATGTAAAAGACATCATAAAATGACACAAGATAAATTCTGTGAGCATTTAAGAAAGCTTAATATTGAGTTAGATAGAAGTTCTATATCAAAAATCCATAAAGAAATCAAAGATTTAAGCTTAATTGCAGATAAGGATAAGATATAGGTATAATATTTCTCTTTTACATTGAAATTTGGTATTTTCAAGAGTATATCAAAGATTATTAGGCAAAAAACAATGATTAAGGCATAAAAGGGCTTATTTTGATTATAATTTGATTAAATGAATTGGTAATAAAAGGTAAGTGTAGGGAATTGAAATAAAAATCAATAGAAATTGGGGTAAAAAGTGCGGATATAAGGGTTAAATGTGAATTGTGGGTTGTGATAATATATATATTATAGTGTTTCTTATGAATGAAAAGAAAAAAAGTAGTAAAATAAAATAAAGAATTCAAACCATTTTCTCTGGCGCTCCTGCCCTGCCGGCTTCCAACTTCTCCAACTTCTTCTGCCTCCGCCTGCAGCTCTCCGGCATCTCCCAAACTTCTCCTGGTCTGCAGCTCTGCCGTGCGGTCTTTGGCGCAACCCTGCCGGCATCTCCCAAACTTCTCCTGGTCTGCAGCTCTGCCGTGCGGTCTTTGGCGCAACCCTGCCGGCATCTCCCAAACTTCTCCTGGTCTGCAGCAACTCTGCAACTTTTGATAATGTGATTAGCTCATGCGTGCTTTGTTTGCAGCGCTTTGGCTTACTCTAAAAAAATCTTCTGTCTCTGATTGCAAGAATTCTATAGCAACCATTTCTTTTAACATTGTCCATCTCAATCTCTTAGGGATATTCCAATTACTTAACAAATCTTTTGCTCTTGTTTTTTTAATCAATCCTTGATTAGAATGTTCCATGAACTTCCTTGTAAGGTAAAGGTAAAATACATTTGCAATTTCCATTTTCTTTATAGACTTGGTTTATACATATTCACAGCTTGCGCAGTTTGGTTTTGGCATATCTGACAAACATTTTCTTTAATGAATTCTAATTGGTTAAAGACTTCATAAAATCCAAAGAAAATCATAGCAATTAATATCCCTATCAAAACTAAGCTAACTAAATTTTTCCAACCTCCAAATATGATATTAGGAATGTTCCAAGTTCTATCTTCATTTACAGATGGATAAATTCTGCGCCAGTCTCCTATTAACCATAATCTTGATTTCTTTATTAAGATTACTTCATCATCAATAATTATTTCTTTAGAATTCTTCCTTTCTTTTCTGTAAATTTTTTCTTTTAATGATTCAAACATTGTTACCTCCTTTTTTTTGTTTATTTAATCAGTCTCCAAATAATTTTGCTCCAACAATATAACCTAAGATTGCACTTGTAGCATAAGTTGCAACCATCCAAAATAAAGCTGTTGGTGTGCTCATGTGAATAAGGAATGGATTAAGCATATAATCTTTTACAGCATAAATAAAGGCAACAACTAAGCCTGCAAAAATAATTCCTACTATATTAAATTCTTCAAGTCCATCAAATATTCCTGTAACTAATTCAAATAAATCTCCTAAAATTTCTATTGTCCATTCAAATATGGTTACAAAAAAATCAATTATTTCATCTAACATTCTCTTTTTTTTCCTTTTTAATCAAGTGATTAAGTATTATAAAGTTTTTGATATGATTGCGGATTGCTGCAAGTAAAACTATAGCTGTGATAACCCAAAGAATCCAATGTGTTAATGTGAGCCATGTAAATATTAGGGATAGAATTACTATTGAGCCTAAAACCATTCCAAGATTTAAACCAAACTTTCCCCATGTGAATAAGAGAACCCAATTTGATTCCATTTTATTAAAGGACTTGTCTGGTTGCCATGCTTTGTATTGCCGGATATAAAAATAGGTCATGGTTAAATCAATTACACTAAGCAGCATTATCAAATATTTTATCATGTTATAATGAATCCTGGAAGATATTTATTTTTATGAATAAACCAAATATGCAGAATACCTACTGCTCCTATAAGGACTGCCAAAGAGATATATAAATAATAGGGGTTCATCTTTTCTTTCTCCTGGATTTTTTTATTTCTAACATTAATGGTAAGATTACAAAAGCCAATAAGGGCAATCCAATAAGGATAGAGTATAATCCTGTTTGTGCTGTTCCCTTACTCATTAAGCTACCACAAGATTCAAAAGTTCCATAACTCCTTGTATAATTTTCTTCACATTCTCCAAGAGGTCTATTAATATAATTTCCATCAAATGAAGCCCATGCCATAAATATTACAAATGCTGTGCAAAAAACTATTACACATATTAGACAAATTAGATAATTTTTTTGATTCATCTCTTTTTCCTCCTGGATTTCCTTTCATGTTTTAATGCCCTAATTTTTGCCCTTAGATTAGGCAAGCCATCAAGTATCTTAATCTTTGTTTCTTTTATTATATCTCTCCGCCCAAAATCATTATACCTCATTTTCCTTTGTTCTTCTAATTCTTTATCAATGTTTTTAACATGGTTCTTTGCTCTCTTAATCTTTTGTTCGTAGTAGTGAATGTTCATATTTCTTTGTCTATATAAGGTTTTAAAATTTCTAAGGTCTCCTTGATTTCTTGAAGCACATTATACATTTGTTGGATTTTTGTTAAACAATTATCACAATAAAAATAATCACTCCCACATTCTGCATAATCATCTTGTCCTTCATTTATTGTATAACCACAACCTTCAAGTAAAGTTTCTGCTTCTTGTTTAAATGTCATTGTTTCTGCCTCACTTTTATCAAGATAAATATAAGAGTTCCTACATAAGACAATGCAACAATCCAATTTCTTTCAAGGATAACTCCAGTAAAAAAGACTATCCAAGATATTAACATTGAGAATCTTAAAAGGTAATTCTTCTTCCTTTCTTTCTTAGGGTCTGGTTCTTTAATTCCCATAGCTTCATTGTTTGCTTTTTCTATCTTCTTGAATCTCTTTGCTTTCTGCCATGTATTTAATAATTGGAAAACTGTAGTAATGAAAGCTCCAAATAAAATTAAGGACATCCAATAAGTTTTAATCATAGTTACAACAACTAAACCCCAAATTACTCCTGTTATGATTAGCCAAGTTCCATAGAGATTTGTTTTTGCTTGCTGCAAGGGTGTGATTCCTTCTATGCCTTCCATCCATCTTTTCATGAATTCCTTAAAGGTTAATCTATTCCCTTGTTTGTCTGTCCAAAATTTCATTTTCTCCCTTTATAATCCTCAAATTTACAAGTTGTATAATATCTTTTATTAACCCATCTGCAGAAATCAAGCATTTGTTTCTTTTTCTTGCAATCTTTATAAGGCATAGCAAAAGGATCTACACCAAGTTCATTCATAATTTTAAATCTGTGCATATCTTCTTCAAAGGTTGTATCAAATCCAACAATAAAATAAACCATTATACGATATGCTTTAATGTATTTTTTTAAGATTTTCATTTTCTCTACAAATAATTTCTCTAAATTAGGATTATCAAAAGCAAAATAAATAACTCTCCTTGAAAAAGTCCTATCAAAATATTTAACTTTTGAAAGTATCTTAGCTTTTTCATCATCAATTAATCTAATATCCAGACCTTGATTAAAACTAACCTTAATATCATTATCTATAAAATACTGTAACTTCTCTTTCCATTTTGGAGAAGCCAGAAAATTATTATCCCATAAAATTACCTTAGAATGTTTAATCCATGACATATCCACATCCCTTTGTATTCCTTCTTTTTCCCTTACAATGCAAAATCCACAATCTCTTATACATCCTCTTGAAGTAAAACCTAATGAATAATCTGTATTAAATAAATCATAATCTGGAACTTGAGCTTCTATTTCTGGAGGGAGATTTTGTTTAATATCATAGCCAGAACCTCCCATAAATATTTTTGAACCATACCATTTATCAATCTTTAATGAACTTAGATCTATTATTTTTACATCATCTCCTTTATCTCTGTGCCATGCTGCTAATTTCATTAGAGCCAGATTTGGCATTTTTCCATCAATCTGAATTAGTCCTATCTTTTCCTTCATTTTCTTTTTGAGCTTTAAGCCTTTTTTCGCATCTTTCCCATCTGAACCTATGGCATTTGCCCTCTGGTGTGAATGGGGAGTTGCAAAGATTGCAGGGCATCTGTTCTACCATTGACATTTTATTTTTTGATTACCTCCAGTTCCATTACTACAGTTCCTGATAATCCATTAATGAATAGGGCTAATTTTTCCCTTAGTTTCTTTGGAATAAACTTTCCTACTCTTGTTGGATGTGTATATAATCTTTTGATTTTAAATTTAACTCCATTAGTTTGAACCTTGATTACTCTTTCAAGTGCTTCCTGTGTAAGATAATGGACATGTTCAACATCTTCATAACTTCCTTTGCAAGTGTAATGTGAAGTGATTATAATTATTTTAGCATTGGGCTTACTGATTCTGTGGAATTCTTTTAAGGTCTTGGGAATATCAAATATATGTTCAATTACCATTCTTGCATAAATCTCTGAATAAGTATTTTTTTGAATTGGATATGGATATATGTTAAAATCAAAATTTGCTCTATCAAAATTATCATAGCCTGTTTTCATATCTTCTCCTGCGCCAAAGTTTAATTTCATTTAAATAACCTCCTAAATAATCTTACTGGAGAAGTTAGAAGCCAACCAATACCATAGCCTATAAATGTAAAGAAAGCTATTACTATTATATCCCATGTGAAGTTATCTTTTGTTTTGTTCATTGTTTTAACCCCTTCATCCCTCTTTTTCCCTTTCTTTTATCTAAACATTTATTGCAATACAAGCATGCGTGTCCTGTTGGTTCAAATAATTCTCTGCAATCATCACAAGGTCTTTTTAATAATCCCATTAGTTTTTCTCCTTGTTTTTATTGACTTTTTTGATACCACAAGAATATCAAAGTCATTTAATATTTTTCCAACTATAGTAGTAATAAAAAAATAAAGAGAGGCACTTATTTTTGAGATTGGATAAAACCTTTCAATACCTCTGCGATAAATCTTTCTGTTTAAGATGTTTGTGAAGCCACAATAATTTAGAAGATAGTTTATTTCATAAAAAGTCCATGCAAATAAATGTCCATCTACACTTTTATTTAATCCATATATTTTACTAACCTTCATATTTGGATTAGGCAAAACAATTCTGATTCTGCCATTGTCTTTTAATTTACCCTTTAGGAAATTTAATGTTGCTATAGGATTTGGTAAATGTTCAAGAACCATGCAGATTAAAATATCATCAAAATAATTATCTGGAATGTCATTTTGTTTATTATACATAATTATTCCCTGTTTTTTGAGTGCAGGATATAATGATTTGTTTATGTCATAACCATATCTATTTTTTATATGGGAAAGATTATTTCCAACACCACACCCAAATTCAAGAATCTTATTATCTTCATCAAAATCAATATCAAAATAATTATTCTTAGCATAAATACCTCTTAGCATAAAATATTGCCTATTAGTTAGTAACTTATTAAATTTGTTTTGATGATAATTTGTATTATACTTAATCTTGTTACTCTTAAATTGAAGCTGACTTTTCATTAGGGATTCTCCTTTAATTTATTGAATTCTTTTTTGACTTTATCTAATTCATGGTTTTCAACTTGTTTAATAATAGTATTTCTTAATTTATGATATTCATTAATGCCAATTTCCCTTGCGTTATATAATTTTTCTAAGTCATTTTCCTTATAATCAAAAGACATCTGTTCATCAACTTGCCACCAAGAAAACTTATGTTTATCCTTGCAATAATAACATCTTTTATATTCCATGCAATTATCATAGTTACTTGTTTCAGTATAAAAAATAGAAATTTTTACAACCTTACCTTCATCTTCAACCTTAAAATATCTGCCTTTGAATCTATCCATCTGTAATTTTATTAGATTATATTTTGTTTCCTGCAGTTTCTTAAGTTCTTCTGTTAATTGTTCTAATCTTTTAAATAGGTCTTCCTTAAATGTCATTGTTTTTTCTCCTCAAAGGGTAGAGCTTTAAATGCTCCTAATCCTAATATATAATTACAAACTCCTGCAGTAATACAAACTGCTTTTCTTTTTAATTTTCCATTAACATTCCAAGCTTCTATAGCAACACTTCCTTCAAAACCTTCTGGAATTATTAATTCATCTTTTTGTTCTTCTGTAAGTTTTCTTGTATGCGTATATTTTACATTGTTTAATTTTCTCATGGTTTCTTCTCCTTGATTTTCTGTTTAAAATATTCTTCTATCTCCTCAATTTCATTAGTTGAAAACATATTCACTTCCTTTTTCATTATTATTTTCCATTCTGTTTCTTCTAATCCCATGCTGCTAATAAGTTCAAGTAAATCAAAACCTTTTTTACCATGAAAAAATCCTATAAATTGAGATGTTGCAGATTCTATCTGTAATTTAATATTACATTCTTTTTTAAATTCTTTTCTTTCTTCTTCTTCATATTTTTCTGTGAATCTGGTTAAGCCTCCTCCAAAGCATGCAAGACAAAATCCCTTTCCCCATTTATCACAGCTTCTTCTATGTGCTAATATATCTTTATAGGCTTTATTTTGAGTGTCCATTTTTAATCATAAAGCCTCTCCAAAAAGAATATCAATTAATGTTGAAGGGAAATCACATACACTATCATATATATTTTCTTCATTAAAAATCCAATAAATTAATGCGAATGGTAGAAATAATAGTCCAAACATGAAATTTCTAATTTTGATTGCATATTTATTCATCATTTTTTCTCCTTAGAAGATTTTTTAAATAGATTAGCATGTCCAATAAGGAAAAAAGTAATTGCGCCAATAGTAAGTAATACTGGTAAATCGCAAATTGTAAATCTTATTGAAGTCAAAACATAAGCTAAAGTAATTGCTCCTATTGCCATCATAGCTCCATAAAGTATATCTTCAAATGTCATTGTTTTTTCTCCTTAATTACTGGTGTTTGATAATCTGGATGTCTGCATGTATTAAAAAAAGCATGGGCTTGACAATAGGCAACAGATATTGCACAATCATCATCTATAACATCTACTACACATCCACATTCTAATCTTTGTATCATTTGAATTTGTGAGCCAAGCAACTCATGCCAACTCTTTCTTCTCCAGATATTTTAATTTTTACCATATCGTTTTGAGTAAGTCTTTTTTTCCATTTGTCTAAAAAGTCCTTCATTAAGTTATTTGGTGTTCCATAAATTTTCTTTATTGCTATAGTGCTCATGCCTTCATTTCTGCTTGAAATCACTTTTACTTTATCTTCTGTCATTAGGGATTCTCCTGGATTTCTTTTTTTAATTCTTCTAATTCATTAATAGACATTTCCATAGCATATTTTGAGCCTGGATGGATAAGTTTATTTTTTCTTTTCTTTAAATCTTTTACTTTGAAATTAATAAATCTTATAATCTCATGTTTGGATAATTTTATTGTTTCTAATATTAAATCTTTAAATGTTATTTCTGATGGCATAATGATTTGTTCTTTTTCTTCATTAGGTTTAGATTCTGGTAATTTGTAAATCATACCTTTTTCTATAAGCTTATGGATTACATGGTTATCTTCCATTTTCATTTATTATCCCTTTGTTGAATTGTCATTTAGACTAATATTTTTATTTTTAAAATCAGTTACAATTTTATGAACATACCCTACACTAATAAATTTCTTATTATTGTTCCTATTCCAATAAAATACTGTTTGGCTTATTTTTCTTAAAGGAACTCCTTGTTTATGCAATTCAATTATTTCATCATTAGTTTTTTTTCTAATTACTGGTCTCCCCCATTTCTTGCCTTTATGTGATTTGTGAGCCATTTTAACTCTATCAGATTTTCTTTGAGATTCCATTTCTCCTAAACTTCCAATTAATCCTAATAAAAAATCCTGGATAGTCTGCCCTAAAGAACCATCAATATTAATTGCTTCTAACCAACTTTCTTTAACACTATGAATTTTAACTCCATAATTTCTAAGTATTGTTATATCTAACAAAAGAGTATCTCTTTTTCTTACCCATCTATCCAGAGCCCAACAGATAACACAATTTATTTTCCCTGTTCTTGCTTTCTCTTTAACTAATTCATATTGTGGTCTTACTATATCCTTGAATCCAGATAATTGTTCAGAATATATGCCTTCAATTTCATAACCTCTTGCTTTGGCAAAAGCTACACATTCTTTTTCTTGTTTTTCTGGGTGTTGTTCTGGTGTTGAAGTTCTTAGATAGATTGCAGCTTTCATTGTTTTTTCTCCTGGATTTGTTCCTTGAGTTTATGTTTAATTAATTCAATATTTTCAACTTCTACTTCATCCTTTAATCTTTCCCAATCTGCTGCATTATAAACAGAATGCGTATTATCAACAGAACCAATCATAGCTCCAAACTCTCCTTCATTTCTCTTATGCTTGAAAATGTCTATTGTAATCTTTAATTTATCAACTTTCTTTAAAAATTCTTCCTCTGTTAATTTAATAGCTTCTTCTACTGCAGGTCTAACTACTTCATTTTGAATTACTGGAATAGTCCATCCTGTTTTTTGATGTCCGCATCCTTCACAAGTATTTTCTTCATGGTGTATCAAGCTAAAAATATCATTTTCTAAAATAACTATATTTCTTAGCATATTTTTAGGGAATCCACAAGTTGAACAGATTAACTCTTGTTCCTTATTCTTTGCTGCTTTGTTTTCCCTATCTAAGATAAATTCAATTAATTCTTCTTGATTTAATTCTTTAATTTCTAATTCTTTTCTAAGTTCTTGTTCTCTTGTCATTTTGCAAATTCAAATGCAGAAAGTTTCTTTCCTGCTTCATTAACTACTTTTAATTCTGATAAATCAAATAATCCTCCATTGGTATAATTACAAGGGGAAATTCCATTTCCTATTTCTCCTTTACAATTATCCATCCATCTACCTATGCAAGAAAAATAAACTATTCCTCTGATTTTTTCATCATCTAATCCTAATTTTTTGAAGTCATGGTAACTTTGAATATTTCCGCAATTTACACATTTAAATTTCCATTTCTTCATATGATAGATACTCTTCTATCGTAAGATCTTCAACCTCGCGAACCATTAATGCGAGTATCCCCCTAACTTTGGCGCAACGACGCTCTTTGCCTGGTTTCATAAGGCTCTCAACATCGACGTCATAAAGCTCGCACACAGCACTCGCAAGCTCAGGAATTGAAAGTTCTATCTCCGGCATGAGTTCCGCTTTCTCCCTTACCATGGCCACAAAATTATCGTCGCCGAGGATTCCATCCTCTGTGCCTCGCTTGAAGTCAATTTCCTCGGGTAGCCCCGCCCCCGATCTAACAAAGTTCTGGAAGGTAGCAATCGCAATCGGTTCGCGATCGGAAAACCGACTCAAAACAGGGTCTTTTGTCAGCCACACCAACTCGTTTGAACCAAGATAAACAGAGTGACTGCACCATCGGTATTCCTCAGGTAGATTCACCATACCAGCCCTGACTGGGTTAAGGTGTATGTATCGAACCAGCTCCTTTAAGTAGCGATCACTGTCTACAAGAATAGACTTAAATCGCCCCTGAAAAACGTGGCCGATTCGCTTGTGCTTTCGGTTCAAGTATCTGGCATAGCGAAAAGCCAGATTCTGCATGATTCGTGACAACTTGACTTGCCCAACCTGAATCGCAAGATGTATGTGGTTGGTCATAAAGCAATAGCCCAGAAGGCGGTGACTGTAGCGTTCGACTCCTTCCTGAATCAGTAAACACATTCGACAGCGGTCTTGATCATTAAAGAAAATACGTTCTCCACCATTTCCCCGTAACATCACGTGATACGTAGCTCCCGGTAAGTGATATCGTCGTCGGCGTGCCATACCTGTACTCGCTAGTTATTATGTCCGTCTTCGTTCCATTGCGGAAGGCACTTAGAGTAGATCTTCAGCGGGTTTTCGTAAATAGGAAATGTCCGAATGTCCGGCCTGACCCCCTTATGAGGGATTTACCCAGGTAGATAGAGGGACTCACAACTGCTGCTGTCACCCTCCTACCTACCTGGATAGTTACTAAATTACTTGTTACTATCAACTTTACGTAAAC
>SDBV01010283.1_pt1 | contig 12286 bp, 14 predicted proteins | sample 2277081 | NCBI WGS metagenome assembly SDBV01 (sample SAMN10402039, study PRJNA504765) | marine sediment metagenome | isolation source: marine sediment core GS10_PC15, 223 cmbsf | place: Arctic Ocean: Southern Knipovich Ridge | collected 2010 | reverse complement strand
TATACTATAATAAATCATGATGAAAGAAAAAGTGTTTGTGATAGTGAAGGATTAGTTTATTTAAAGACAGCACAACGTTCAAATGAAATTATTAGTTGTTGTGAAATACAAGAAAAAACATTGGTTGATTGTTGGGAATTTTTGAAGTAAAAATCTAGAAATTAAGATTAGGTGGAAAATGAGAAAATTAATATTAATCATATTAGGAATTTTAATTTTATTAGTTATTCCTTTAGCTTATGCTGAAAATTATGGTGCTGGTGCTTATAGTGCAGGAGTTTATGGTGTCGGTGAAGTAACTGTTACTCCTGGAGATGGAGAAGCTCCTAGTGGGGGAGGTGGTGGAACTCTGATTTATGAATGCTCTCAAAATTCTGATTGTGAACTGAATCAATATTGTTTTGAGCATAAATGCTATGATGCAGAATGTTTTGATAATAATGACTGTAAGGAAGATGAATCCTGTTATAATTATAAATGTGTAAAGTTGTTTGATATGGAAATATTAGAATTTGAATCTCCTGTGAGAATAGGGGAATTCTTTGATTTTACATATTTTTTAAAAGCTGTGGCTGAGATTAATGGTGATGTTGAAATAAAATTCTGGATTGAACAGGATGGAAACATAGTTACTTCTGGACAAGATACAATCTATTTCAGAAGTTTTGAGGAAAAAACAAAAACTAAAAAGTTATTTTTGCCAGAGGATATTTCTTCAGGAACTTATATCTTTTATATTGAGGTAACATATGGGACTTATACTGCGAGTGCCCACAGGACAATAGGAATAGAAATTAAAGATGGACTAGCTATAATAAAAATTAGCCCTGATTTTACTCAATATGTAATTTATGGCCTGATTGGTTTAGGTATTTTTATTGTGTTTTTAATATTTTATATAGAGAGAAGAAAAATAAAAAAACACAGACTTTCAATTTTAATATTTCTATTATTTATTATTTTGGGTATTCTGGTTTATTATTTTAAATGGTATGAATTAATTGCTAATCTGATTCAAAAAGCAAGTTTATGGAGCAAAATTAATATTTTGCCTTATCTTGATTCTCATGGATATTATATACTAAGCGGAATTATTATATTTATTTTTATAATTGGATTAATTGTTTTAATTAAAAAGGAATGCAAGAGAAAAAGAAAACCTAAAAGGAAGTTAAAGAAGAAAGAGAGAAAAAGAAAATCATAATTATTTAACAAAGAAATTCATAACTATAGATATTAAAAAACCTAAAACCCCAAGTATTAAAATTCCGATAGCAGAGACTTTTGCAATCATCTCGAATTCTTTTCTTGAGGGTTTTTTTAATGCAGACCATACTCTTTTGCACTTAATAACAAATGATTTTGTTGAAGTTAATATTTTCTTTATCATATTTTAATGAATAAGAATGGGTTTTTAAGATTATTGTGAGATTTGTCCTTCTTCTGAAGGAAGATGTCTTATACTGGGAAAGGATCTATTTCTGGAAGAGGAAAATTTCTATCTTCTTTTAATAACAATAATTTTTGTAAATCATGATACAAAAGTTGTCTTTTTCCTCTGCTATCTGCAATATATATTTGATAGAGTCTATCATTATAGTTCTTTTTTAATAAAAATCCGTGGACCCAACGATTACAAGAGTCATATAAAATAACTTGTTCTCCTAGATTATCTAAAATTACTTTCATTTTAGATTCTGTATCTTCCCCTACTTCAATTTCTTCTACTCTCATTTTATTCAAAGAATTCTATTCCTAATTCCTCTTCAATTTCTTTATGCTTTATGCTATCCATAGTTTCTCCCTGTCCAAGAATCTGAGAACTTTTGACGCCTGTAACTATAAGTAAAACTCTAATGGATTTTTCCATATCTTCTGAAAGTTGAGCCCCCCAAATTAATTTGGCATCAGGGCTTAATTTATTACCAATTGTTTCTATAATTGATTTGCACTCATCCAAACTCATATCTGGTCCCCCAATAATATTCACCAAAGCTCCAGTTGCATTTGAAATATCAACATCTAAAAGAGGATTTTGGATTGCTTTTTCCACAGCCTCTATAGCTCTTTGAGCAGTATCTGACTCTCCCATGCCGATTAATGAAACTCCTCCATTAACCATTATTGCTTTTATGTCAGCAAAATCCAAGTTTACTAAGCCAGACGTGGTTACAAGTTCTGTTGTTCCCTTGACGGCATTTGTCAATATTTCATCAGAAATTTTAAATGCTGTATACAGAGGTAATTCTGGGGCTAATTCAAGAAGTTTATCATTTGGTATCACTATTAAAGTGTCAACTACTGCCTCTAATCTTTCTAATCCGTCCATTGCATTTTCTATTCTTTTTCTTCCTTCAATTGTGAAAGGTAATGTTACAACCCCAATGGTTAGGGCGCCTTGCTTTTTTGATAGGGCTGCAATCACTGGAGCAGCTCCTGTGCCAGTTCCTCCTCCTAAACCACAGGTAATAAAAATCATATCACTTCCTGCAATCTTTTTCTTTATTTCAGATTCAGATTCTTTTGCTGCTTCTTCCCCTATTTTAGGATTGCTTCCTGATCCTAATCCTTGAGTTAGTTCTCTACCAATTAGAATTTTCTGGTCTGCATTAGCATATAATAAATCCTGAGCATCTGTATTTATAGCAATAAGCTCACCCCCCTTGATTCCAATCTCTTTCATCCTACTTAAAGAATTTCCTCCTCCCCCACCAACACCAATTACTTTAATCTTAGCTGATTGTTTTTTTAAGAGTTCTGCTAATTCCTGGTCAATTTCTCTTATTTCAGGAGATAAATCAGAGGGAATTTCTGGGGAAGAATTGTCTTCACTTCTTTGATTATAAATGTCATCCATATGTAAAATATGAAATTGCTATTTATAAGAATTATTGTGATTTTTTGGGTGTTTTAGAAGATACCTTATTATTTTTCTCTTCAACCTCTTTAATCTCTAAATTTAACTCTAAAATTTCTTTGAATTTGTTCTTGAACAAATTTAAGAATTGAACAAATTGTTTTTCTGCATAAATTATAAGTTTTTTATCTTTTATTTCGAATTTAAAATCTCTTTTTGTAAAAAATTCGATTAATGCTTTTATTTTTTCATTTAAATCATCTATTTTTCTTAAAACTTTTATATTATAAACGATTATTTTTCCTGCTAATGGATTGTTGAAATCAACCATGACTCTTCCCCCAGAAACAGTAAGTATTTTCGCGATTCTGTTGTCAAAATTAAATATAACTCCTGGAATTGGATTTATTTTCTGCTCGTTGAAAATTTTCATCGGAATCATTTGCACAAGTTTAGAATTTCTGTTTCCAAAAGCTTTTTCTGGCTGAAGCTCAATTTTATGCACCCCTATATCTTTGCCAATTAAGAAATTATCTATTCCTTTAAGAAACATGCCCTCACCTAAACAAAAAATAAGAGGTTTGGGCTCAACATTTAAATTAGTTTTTTCTAAATCTTTCTTAATATTTGAATCAAAAATTTCTCCATCCTTAATTTTTCCTGTGAATTCAATTTCAATAAAATCTTTTTTCTTTAATGTCATTTAATTTCTTTAGTGAAAATGTTTATAAATATATTTCTTTTGAATAAATTATGGTTTTAAAAATGATTAATGCTACAGAGGCGAGAGTTGGTACAAATATTATGATTGAAGGAGACTCTTATACTATTAAAAAGATTGATATAAGTAAGACAGGAAAACATGGACATGCTAAAGCTAGAATAGAAGCTATAGGAATAATCAACGGGCAAAAAAAAGTTTTCGTGATTCCTGGACATGACAAGCTTGAAGTTCCTTTAGTTAATAAAAGAAAGGGTCAGGTGCTTTCAGTTGCTGAGAAAGTTAACATCATGGATTTAGAAAATTTTGAAACTATTGAAATTGCTTGCCCAGAAAAAATAAAATCACAACTTAAAGAAAATTCTAATGTAGAATATTGGGATATAGAAGGTAAAAAAATAATAAAGAGGGCATTGTAAAATTAAATAAAAATGGCGAAAATACAGGAAGCAACAAATAGACTTTTTAAAAATATTTTTGTTTGTAAAAAGTGTCAGAGCAAAATTAGGGCAGAACCTCAAAAAATTCTAAAAGGCAAAGTTAAATGCAGAAAATGCAAGAAAAGCGCATTTCGACCTTTGAAAAAAAGTAGGTGATGGGAATGGATTTTATTGTTTATGACATAGGTTTATTGATTTTATTTGTAATATTTATCTCTGTTTTTCTTTATAGAAAAAAAAAGAATCTGAAAAAAGAAGGGCTTTTATTTTTATATAAAACCAGCTGGGGAATAAAATTAATTAATCGGATTGGAAATAAATACCAAAAAACATTGAAAACTTTGAGCTATGTTTCTATTGGATTGGGATATTGCCTAATGGCTGGTATGCTTTACTTGCTTGGAAAAATTGTTTGGATTTATATTTTTAATCAGGACATTGTTAGAGCCATTAAAGTTCCCCCAATAATGCCTTTAATTCCTTATCTTCCTCAGATTTTCAAACTAAGTTTTTTGCCCCCTTTTTATTTTACATACTGGATAGTTATTATTGCTATAATTGCTGTAACCCATGAATTTGCTCATGGAATTTTTGCCGCATATAATAAGGTAAAAATAAAAAAAACTGGATTTGGATTTTTCCCTTTTTTCTTACCAATATTTTTAGCAGCATTTGTTGAACTTGATGAAAAAAGAATGGCAAAGAAAAGCAGGTTTAAACAGATGGCAATTCTTTCTGCAGGAACATTTGCAAATATTTTGACAGCAATTTTCTTTTTCATAATTATGTGGCTTTTCTTTTCTATTGCATTTGCTCCCTCAGGAGTTGTATTTGATAGTTATCAAGTTTCAGTAGTAGAATTTGCGAGTATTTCTTCAATAGGTGGGATTTCATTAAATAATGCCTCTTATGAAAAAGTTTTAAGTTTAGTAAATGAAACTGGAGTTAGCAAAATTAAAACAAATGAAAAAAATTATTTTGGGACGAAAAATTTATTAACAAAAGCAGAATATCAAAATCTTTTTGAAAATGGTTATGCTGTTTTATATGATGACGCTCCTGCAATAAATGCTGGGTTAACTGGTATAATAACTGGAATTAATGGTATAAAAATAAACAGCAGAGAAAAATTAGGGGAAGAATTATTAAAGAATCTTCCTGGGGAAGAGATAACAATAACTGCAATAACTGACGAGGAAATCAAGGAATATGAAATTATTCTTGGGGAGCATCCTGAAAATAAAAGTTTGCCTTGGCTTGGAATTGGATTTATAAATCAAGAACAGTCTGGAGTAATAAACAAGTTCATTAATCTATTATCTTCATTTAAAAAACCGAATGTATATTATGAACCAAAGTTTGAAGCAGGTTTATTTATTTATCATTTATTATGGTGGCTTGCTTTAATCAGTCTTAGTGTTGCATTAATTAATATGCTTCCAGTAGGAATTTTTGATGGCGGAAGATTTTTCTATCTGACTATTTTGGCTATAACAAAAAATGAAAAAATAGCTAAAAAAACATTTTCTCTCACGACATACTTTTTCTTATTTTTACTTTTAGTGCTTATGGCTTCTTGGGTTTTTAGTCTTTGGTAAAATTTAAAATCTACTTCTCACCATTATTTTTATGATTCCAGACAATATAAAAAAGATTCTGAAAAAACAACATTATGGAATTGTTGGAAAACATTCTGCTGTTCAGATTTGTAGATGGACTAAGAAATCTCTGAGAGATGAAGGAGTTTGTTATAAGGAGAAATTTTATGGAATTAAATCACATCTATGCTGTCAAATGACTCCTGCTGTTATGTGGTGTCCGAATAAATGTATGCATTGTTGGAGGGCAATTGAATTAACTCTTGGAAGTGAATTAAAAGGTAATGTTGATTCTGCTAAAAACATCATAGATTGGTGCATTAAAGCTCAAAAAAAATTAATTATTGGATTTAAAGGAAATAAAAAAGTGAACATAAAAAAATTTAAAGAAGCTCAAGAACCAATGCAGTTTGCAATTTCATTATCTGGGGAACCAACTGTTTACAAAAATATTGGAGAGTTTATTTTAGAACTTAGAAAAAGAGGAAAAACTAGTTTTCTTGTGACTAATGGGCTTTATCCTGAAAAAATTAAAGAATTGGCAAGGAAAAATCAACTCCCAACTCAGCTTTATGTATCTGTTAATACCTCTAATAAAAAGCTTTATAATAAATTTCACAGAAGTTCTAAGAAAGATGCCTGGGAAAAATTAAATGAAACTTTGGAATTTATGCCAAAGTTAAATGGAAAAACGAGAACTGTTTTTAGAATAAATTTAGTTAAGGATTTAAATATGATTGAACCAGAGAATTATGCCAATCTTATTAATAAATCAAGCCCAATGTTTATTGAAATAAAAGGATTTATGAGTGTGGGATTTGCAAGAAAAAGAATTGCATATGAGAAAATGCCCTTGCATGAAGAAATTGTAGAGTTTTCAAAAAAGATTTTAAAATTTCTTCCAAAACACAAATTTCTCGACGAGAAAAGAGAAAGCAGGGTTGTTTTGTTGGGGAAGAATAAAAAAGATATGAGGATTAAAAAAGGGGAAATTTAATTCGATAAATTTTAATAATAAGAAAAACTATTCTATTTATGGAAAGGGGAAAAATAAGACAAATTTTCTTTTTAATTTTATTATTATATTTATTCATCTTATCACTTATATTTATAAAAGAAAGTGCTCCTGTAATCGCCCAAGAAATTTTTCAACTCCAAAAGCAAATTAATCCATTAAATGCATTTGGAATCGGCTGGCTTATTACATTGATTTTACAATCAAGTGGGGCAGCAACTTCATTTCTAATGGCGTTGAATTCTGCGGGATTATTTGAATCATCTCTTTTTATTTATATGATTTTAGGAACAAGAATTGGAACAAGTATTACTTTGATGATTGCAGCTTTTATTATATTTGCGCGAAAAAGACGGGATTTTAGGCATGGTTTCGAAATTGCACTCGCTAATTTGATTTATGCATTCCCAATAGCTATTCTTATGTTCTTTTTGGAATATAATTTTTCTCTTTTTTCAAAATTAGGCGGATATTTTACACTTATACCTTATGAAAGATTTTCATTAGTAGAATTTATAACCAATCCTGTTTCAAATCTTTTTTCAATTTTTCCAGAATTTTTTATTCTTGTTATTGGACTTTTATTGTTATTTATTAGTTTAATTACTTTACCAAAAATTTTGATCTCTTTATGGGATAAAAAAACCATAATGAAAAAATTAAATAAATATATGGGCAAAAAATATAGTGCATTTTTAATTGGATTTGGATTAACTGCTTGTTTGTTTTCTACAACAATTACCTTAACATTACTTGTCCCCTTAATCATTTTACGATTAATAAATCTTAAAAAAGTTATCCCTTATATAATAGGAGCAAATCTTGGAGGTGTAGTTGATGTTATTATTGGTTCTATAGTGATTGGAAAAAATGCATTTTCTGCATTATTTGTTTATGTTATGTTTAGTATAATTGGATTAGTATGGCTGTTCAATACAGATATAATTTTTAATCTAACAAAATATATATCAAAAAAAGTTATAAAAGTATCGAAAAAGAGAGCTTTATTATTTTTAATTATATTTATCCTTATTGCTTTATTTCTTTTAATTATTTAATCTTTATAGTCTATTATGTTAATTTTTGAGGCTGCTTCTCTTTTAACCTTTTATAAAAATCCTCTTTCGGGTGGATGCAATTAGGACATCTTGCATTTTCTCCAAGAATAACCATTACCTGAAGTTTATCTTTATATAATCTACAATTTCCCTACAGAAATCCTTATATTCTATCTCCATTGTCTCATAAATCAATAACACCCTCTTTTGTCAAAGCAGCGAATCTTATTCCTACCGGCAAATTGATTAATGCTGAAATTAAAGCCATGTGTTGTTTACCATCTCCAGAAGCAAGACTTAATGCAACTTCTGTTCCTTCAAATTTTCCTTTAAGTTTTGTTGACAATTCTTCTTTTAAATCTTTTAATTTTTTATCCAAGTCAACTTTAATAAATTCAAATTCTTTTTCAGAGGTAAATTGTTTTGCAAAATCATTTCCCACTAAAATAATTTTATCCCATTCACCATGTTTTATTAAACCTGCAACCTGCCCCCAACTGCCCTTCCCTGTTGAAAGTAAAGCTATAAGTTCCATAGCAAAAAAAGAAAAGATTAATTTATAAGGATTTATATGATAAAGTAAAATTTATAAACTGGCAATCTCTCAAAACTCTACCGTAGAACTACATCATCAAGAAATATTTTCTATGCTCTTGATGCATAATGTAGGAGGTAATTAGAATGGAACTTAAAGAACAATTGCAAAAAGCTTTAGTTGAATTAAGAAAAGAAAAAGAAAGAAAGTTTGACCAATCAGTAGACTTAATCGTAAACCTACAAAAATTTGATCCCAAAAGAAATGCCGTGAACTTATTCATAACTGTTCCCCACAAAATCAGAGAGAAGAGAATAGCAGGATTTTTAGAAGCAAAGAATAAAAATATTGAAACAATAACAAAAGATGAATTCAAAAAATATTCTGATAAGCAAGAAATAAAAAAATTAATAAAAAAATTTGATTTCTTTGTGGCTCAAGCAAGTTTAATGCCGAAAGTTGCTACATCTTTTGGTAGAATTTTAGGACCTGCTGGAAAAATGCCTTCTCCCCAGTTAGGAATTATTTTTAATACCGACGATAAAACAATAAAAGAATTAAAAGAAAAAATAAACAACAGTGTGAAAATAAAGACAAAAGAGGCAAGCATAAAATTATCTATTGGAAAGCAAAGTATGAAAAATGAAGAACTAATTGAAAATATTCTTAGTATTTACAATGCTCTTTTAAAAGCCATGCCAAAGGAAAAAGAGAACATAAAAAACATAGAATTAAAATTTACTATGACTAAACCGCAAAAAATAAAAATAAGATGAGTCCTAAAAAATCAACCCATGTCTCTGAAGCAAAGATGAACACAGTTAGAGAACTCTCTGAGTTAATAAAAAACAAAAAAACAATTTTAATTGCATCTATAAAAGACCTTCCTGCTTCACAATTTCAGGAGATTGGAAAAAAATTAAGGGGCAAGGCAATAATCAAAGTTCCTAAAAAAAATTTGATATTTAGAACATTAGACTCTTCAGAAAATGATGCAATTAAAAAACTTAAAGAACAAATCAAGGATAATGTAGCGATTTTATTTTCAGATTTGGATTGTTTTGAACTCGCAACTGAACTTATTAAAAATAAAAGTCCTGCTAAAGCAAAGGTTGGGCAGGAAGCTCCCGAAGATATTGAAGTCCAAGGGGGGCCTACTGATTTGGTTCCTGGACCTGCAATAAGTGAATTAGGAGCTTTAGGAATTCAGATTCAAATAGAAAAAGGAAAAATTAATATTAAGGAATCAAAAATAATTGTTAAGAAAGGAGAAAAAATTTCTGCAGATGCAGCGGGGATTATGAACAAATTAGATATAAAACCATTTTCAGTTGGCTTTATTCCTTTATCTGCATTTGATACCAAAGAAGGAAAATTATATTTAGATATTAAAATTGATAAAGAAAAAACATTAGAAGAATTAAAAACAGCTTTTGGACGAGCATTGCCTTTTGCAGTAGAAATTGGTTATACTTGTGGAAACACAATAACCTTTTTAATTAGTAAAGCAGGAATGCATGAAAAAGCTTTGGAAAATATAGACAAGGGGGGAGAAAATGAAAATAAGTAATGAAGAATATAAATTTTTTTTAGAACAATATAGAAACGCAGGAAAAAATAGAAATTATACAGAGGCAATTTTATTAAATAATAAGTTATATGAAGAAACTCTTTTTCACTATCGTGAATTAATAGCTTGGAAAGAACATGAAGGAGAATCAAAATTAAGTGATGAAGGATTAAGAAGGATAGATAATTCACTAAGAGCTTCATTAATAATATTGAATCAATTATTAGACGATGGAATTTCTCTTTCTTCTGATTATCCTCAAGAACTAAATAATCCGGAGGAAAACAATTAAAAATGGAAAACATATACGCAGCACTTTTACTGCATAAGGCAGGAAAGGAAGTTAATGAAGAGAATTTGAAAAGTGTTGTTGCGGCTACTGGTGCAAAAGTTGATGAATCACAAATCAAATCTCTTGTTGCCAGTTTGAAAGGTGTTGATATAGATAAGGAATTGGAAAGCGCAAGTTTGGTTGCAGCTGCTCCTGCGAGCGGAAGTGCACCTGCTGAAGGCAAACCTGAAGAAAAGAAAGAAGAAGCACCTAAAGAAGAAAAGAAAGAAGCTGCAGCAGAAGGCTTGTCTGCTTTATTCGGTTAAATTTATTTAATGGTAGACAGGTCTTAACTTTTCTAGATGGAATTGGAGATAAATGTTTATAACTCTAAAAAGATTTTTCTTATTCTATGACTTGGAGTTTATATCAGAATAACAAATTTCTAGAACCATTAAAATTTTCTAATGGAAAAACCCAAGAAGATGTTGTTAAAGAAGTTTTAGATGCGGTTGAAGAAGGGAATAAAATTATTTTTATTCATGGAATTTGTGGAACTGGGAAAAGTGCTATAGCTTTGAATATAGCAAGGAAACTTGGAAAAGCATCTGTTATTGTTCCTGGGAAAAATCTTCAAAGTCAGTATAAAAGAGATTATGAAAGAGAGAAATATCTTTTGAAAGACGGTGAAAAAAAATTAAAAATTAGTATTATAACGGGGAGGAAGAATCATAAATGCAGATTCTTAGAAGACAATCAAAATGCTATTCCGATAATTAAGAAAGAGATAAATGCTAAATTGCATGATATTTTTTCAGGGAAAAGAGAAGATGTTGAAGAAACAATTGGAAGTGATATTTCTGCAGACAATCATAACATCCCTTGCAAAATAGAGATTAAAGAAAAGAACTGGAAAAGACTTAAGGAATATTTGAAGCAGAATAAAAATGTTAATCTTAAAAATTTCTCAGAAATAAAAGATGTCAAAAGAGTTTCTGTTGCAGGTGTATGTCCTTACTGGAGTCCGGTATTGCCTGAAAAATATGAATTAAATTTCGGAGAAGCAAAAAAAAGAAAATATGCTGGATTAAATGATACAAATTTTGTTTTTTACCAAAGGGCACCAGGATGCAAGTTTTATGAACAATTTAATTCGTATGTTGATTCTGATGTGATTGTGTTTAATTCTTTAAAATATAAATTAGAATCTGCTCTTGGCAGAAAACCCTTGACAGAAATTGAAATAATTGATGAATGTGATGAATTTTTGGATAGTTTTGCAAATCAGAGGAGTCTAAATATTGATAGACTGCAGAATTCATTAATTAACGTTATTAGTTTTGATGAAGGAGTTGAGAGAATTGTGAGAGAGATTAGTGAGATAATAAAACAAATAAAAAGAAATGAGAGAATTGATGATGCAATTGCTTCAGAAGTTATAATTCCTTTAAAAGAAACAGGGGTTTATGATTTGCTGAAAATTTTTTTAGATTCTCCAGAATTTCTCGATGAGATTGATGAGGAGAGTTATTTATTTGAAGTAGAAGAAACTGCAAGGATGTTTGATGGTTTTTTTGATGAGAGCTATTTAACAGTTGGTAAACGAGAGAATAATCTGGTAATGAGTATTGTTACAACAAATCTTGCGAAAAAGTTTAAGGAGATGGTTGATAAAAATAAAATTATAGTTTTAATGTCTGGGACTCTTCATTCAAAAAATGTGTTGAAGAGTGTTTTTGGTTTAGATGATTTCAAAATAATTGAGGCAGAGACAGAACAACAAGGAAGAATTAGAGTCCAGAGAACAGGAATGGAAATGGATTGCAAGTATTCGAATTTAAATGGTAGGTTTTCTCGGGAAAAATATTTGAAAGCATTGAGCAAATGTGTTGATGTTGCAAAAAAACCTGTTTTGGTTCATGTGAATGCGTTTTTAGATTTGCCAGATAAACAAGAACTTAAAGAGTTTGATATTGATAATCTGATTAGTAGAGAAAAATTGAGGGAAACCCAGGATGAAGACAAGACAGGAATATTAGTTGAGCGGTTTAAAACCGGGCAGAGTGATGTTCTTTTTACAACTAGATGTGGTCGTGGGATTGATTTTCCAGGAGAGCAGTGCAATAGTATTATTTTTACGAAATATCCTAACCCAAATATACAGAATGCTTTTTGGAAGATTTTGCATAAAACAAAACCCCAGTATTATTGGGATTTTTAT
>SDBV01010282.1_pt1 | contig 12287 bp, 6 predicted proteins | sample 2277081 | NCBI WGS metagenome assembly SDBV01 (sample SAMN10402039, study PRJNA504765) | marine sediment metagenome | isolation source: marine sediment core GS10_PC15, 223 cmbsf | place: Arctic Ocean: Southern Knipovich Ridge | collected 2010 | reverse complement strand
CAGAGATAATAGTCCGAACCCTTATTTCTCTGGGGTAATAATCCATATCTGGTCAGGAATATCTAAAAGTAAGAGCGATTCTATAGCCGGGGCTATAGGCCGGATGGATTTTTTCACCCACACTGCCGTGGCGACTTCTGTTTGCATTAAGATAAAAACGGGAATGAGAGTAGAGTATATGGAACCAACATCTGAGGAACATCAAGTGCACAAATTGGAGACGGAAACCAGTTCAAGGACTACAATCATCCGCCAGTATTTCGAATAACTGCACTCTATGTCTGAAGAAGCAAGAACTTGCTTGAGGTTGAACTGTAAACGCACAACGCTCTAATAGGACAAGTTTCGCATAAGGGATACCTCTGCTTGCAGTGGGTATGTGCCAAATCGAACAACGCGAAATTGTACTTCCGAGGATTTATGGAATCAATCAATCGATTAGCTAATCGATGAAAAGACTTGTTACGTCGCAAGCCATCTTTTAACTGGAAACCCACTACACGTGAAATAACTCTAACGGTATTCGTATCGACAACAGCGACTGGCTTTCCATAAGCAAAGCATAGTACGCAACTAGCGATGTAATGTCCGACACCTGGGAGATTTTCCAAACTTTTACGGTCTTGCGGAAAGTGACCACCATATCCGCACACCACCTCTTCGATGGCTGCTATAAGAAGCTCCACCCGCCACGTTAGTCCGAGTCCCTTTAGACAAGCTTGTACTTCCGACACCGAGGCACGACACAGTGCCTGGGGAGATGTATACCGCAATATAAACTCGGAGTACACAGGAAAAACCTGTTTGACCTGAGTTCTGTGAAGCAATACCTCGGCAATAAAAACACAATAAGGATTTCTTGTGGTGCGCCATGGAAAAGCTCTGAAATTCGCCTGTCCCCACAAGGTTAGACGCTTATGATATTGGCTTAATGCTGCTTGGTCGATACTTTGATCATATTGTTCGTTGTTGCGTATCACAAATTAATCCTATATAATAATATCATAATTATAGATGATTGGATAAGATTTTGGTAAGTAATAATGATGTCGCTTCCAGGTTGTCCAGACTTAAGCAAGGCTGTCCACCAAGAGTCCTTGACCTCTTCTCAGGAGCGGGTGGAATCTCACTCGGATTCAGGACTGCCGCTTTCGAGATCGCAGGCGCTGTTGAAGTGGACCCAGTAGCGGCCGAGACTCACTCGAATAACTTCGAGTCAGTTTGTTTGGTAGCAGATATCACAGAACTCGATCCTACTCACTGCCTCTATGCGCTCGGCCCCGATTCGGCCTCTGCACCTGTGGATGTACTTGTGGGTGGGCCTCCCTGCCAAGCGTTTGCTCGAATAGGGCGCGCGAAACTTCGACATTTGGGGCAGACGCCGACTGCATACCTGGAAGATAGCCGTGCAGAGCTTTTCAAGTATTTCCTTAAATTCGTCGCAACGTTGAATCCTCTCTCAGTGTTAATCGAAAATGTTCCCGATATGATGAACTACGGCAGTCGGAATATCGCCGAAGAGATTTGCTTACACCTCGGTAAGATAGGATACCAAGCATGCTATTCTTGCATGAATGCTGCTGAATATGGTGTTCCTCAGCATCGGGAGCGAGTTTTTATTCTTGGCTTTTCTAAGGAAACTGGTATTGTACCTCAGTTTCCCATTCCCACCCACCACACAGATATGCCATCAGGCTATGTTCATGCTCGACAGGCTGCCCTGAATCGAGCAGCAGCAGACACGCACCGAAACAGCTATGCGGTCGTAGACCTACCTTTCAATACCAAACCCACTCCGACTGTGACCGAGGCACTCGGCGATATACCTCCCATTGACGCACGAGCACTTATTAGGAACCGCCAACTGAAAAAGGGACGACGAGATTTAACAATCCCAATTGAGTACGCCAAAGACCCGCAGTGCGGATCTTATGCGGAACTCATGCGCGGATGGAAGGGATACGAAACCAACGGAACGGTAACAGCCCACGTAATACGATACTTGCCACGCGATCATAACCTGTTTGCTATGATGGTTGAAGGCGAGCAGTATCCCGAGATCCACAAGAAAGCCGAGCAGCTTCTTGTGGTAAAAGTTCGGCAGCTTCTACAACGAGCACACTCTGAATCGGCATCTGTAGAGCTGTACGACGCCATCAGAAAAGCGACTGTGCCCCCTTATGATCCTAACAAGTTTCCAAATAAATGGTGGAAGATGGAATCTGATAAACCAAGCCGGACATTGACAGCACATTTGGGCAAAGATTCTTACTCTCACATTCACTTCGATAGTAAACAAGCCAGGACCATCTCTGTGCGTGAGGCGGCTCGCCTTCAGTCTTTTCCAGATGGGTTCGTTTTTTCGGGCGGGATGAACAGCGCATTCAGGCAGATCGGAAACGCTGTGCCACCTCTCCTTTCGTATCGAATCGCCTCATCTATCGCAACCAGTTTAGGATACGAACCAGGAGAGATACTTTGAATTACACGTGTTGAGGGAGCCGGTATTCATATGGAATCGTCTGAAGACCATATAGTAAAAGGAGTCGATTGCAGGTTTCCCATTTTCGGAAATCTCAGGATTGCGTGTGATGGCTCAATTCCGGAGCACGTTCCAAGGATCTTGAGAGCGACGGCCGGTATCATCCATTTGGCTATGGCCTCCAAGACCAATTCGGTTGTCTTTCTACCTGGCGTAACAGGGTTGCTTCCGCTCATGGCATCGTTGGCAATTCTTCCGGCTCTGAGAGAATGCGCTATCGCCGGTGGAACCGAGATCGTTTTCACCAAGGGTCAGCGGGTTCGGGATCCGAGCGGATCAATCATGGAGTACTCCCACGAAACCTGGGATGAACGAGGACACTACATCTGGTTCATATGTGGCGATGACTCGACGAGGGGGCTACCCGCCAATATCGCACATATTCTTCAGCCGACCACTACCTCGCGACGTCTCTCCTCCAGTATTCATCAGATCGACTCGACAAACCCAAACTGCACCCTCGATACTATACTTGGCACTACAACACGAGGTAACAGGTCTTCGTTTGATCGCACAGTAGTCATGGTCGGGTCAGTGGTTCGGTCCACCGAGTTCATCAGTAACGCAATTGTTGGATCTGGAAGGTTGCTGGACCTCTTTCAGTGGGGGAAGCTCGACTACCACGGCCAGTGCGAAGTCATTACACCTGGTCAGATCGATGCGATACCTATCTGCGTGCTATCTGCGGACATGGCCCGTACCGACGAATACTTGCACTCGAACGCAGACCAAGTGTTCGGCGTACTTGTAGAAGGTACGACTCCCTGCCTGAAAGACATGGCGTCCTTGGATGAGGTACAGGACCTCGGGACGCCTGTTTGCGTACTTGCTGATATTGCCGATGTCGATTCTGTCACCGAACTAGAGCGACGTGGATTCCACCCTTGGTCGTGGAACTGCACGACTTTGCGTTTGGTGCATGAAGAGCCGGCGAGGGGCAGAATCTTTGGGGCTTTCATGCGTGCAGCGGAAACGTTTGGTCGCCTGGAGACGAGAGTATTGGACTGTCACCATGAAAAACTGCGCCAGACTGCCGAAACTATCTCTGCTATCCAGCGAGCAACCCAGCTTGATTCCGATGAGTGGAACGACATATTCAGATCGCTCTTCGGACTTTTAAACGGGTTGTCTCGTTTGGTACGCTCGCCTAGTACTGAGTGGATAGAATCTGCGAGTGAACAGGAAATATTGCTCTCTTCAAGATTGAGTCACATCCGTGCTCTTGTGGACGCCACGACATACGAAAGGCTGGGCCATGCAATTCAGGACCTTCATCAAATACGGTCAGATTTTCAGCATGCACCCAATCCGAAAATCCGTGTTCTGTCAGAAGCGATAGACAATGGCAAAATACCACAGCCGAGCGTGGTCGTTTTTTGTTCACCAGCAGAAGCTGCAGGGACAGCCCAGTTCTGGCGTGATCGACTGGATAGTAACGAACTCTACTTCATTAGCCTTCCGGATCTGCTGGCCACTCAGACGCCAGCGCGATACCGGAGTGTGATTCTGCCAGCATGGTTCGGGAAGTCAGCAGTGAGCCGCATACTTGGAACCCTCATCGCTCCAGATGCAGTTTTTCTTCTTTATGAACATGAAGCTTCCTGGTATCAACATGCAGTGCCGCGTCTACTAAGGCAAGTACGCACGGACGCGGCTCACTTTTCAAAACTGCTGCTGCTGGACTGCGAGAATCTGGAACAGGATTCGGTACAAATCGTCCAAACCAAAGGTGTATCTGACGGCTGGTCGACGATGTCCTTTCAGGACCTTGCTTTGCGCGATCGCGCAAAGGAAAGGATCGGTACGCTGAGATCGAAGGCTCTGGATAGCGAACAAACCGTGAAAGCGAAGTTCGTGATTTTCGGGTCTGGTAAGCTCGCAGCAATTACGGAGTACCACACACTAATTGTGGTTCGCGGTTTTGTCGGAGCGACTGCCTACATCGAGGACTTACACGTGGATGACCTTAGAATCGGAGACTATATTCTCTTCCACAGTTCGTCACGCGATCTTCTTAGGGAGGTAGCTGATCGCATTCTCGCCGAGTCTAATCTATCGAATCTCCGGGATCTTTCCCGCACCTGGAAAGAATGTCTCCTCCTAAAGCTGATCGCGTTGGACTTCGACGAGGAAAAGCTGCTTTCATACCTTAACATGGGGGGTATACACCGGCACCCTGCAACTGTTCGGACTTGGCTTCATGATCAGAACCTCATCGGTCCTCAATCACGGAAGGACCTTGCCCGGATTATTGATACATGCTGCGAACAGAAAGTTCCTCATGACACCGCGAGCGTCTGGAGCGCTATTCGCATCGTCAGGAGTGCGCATCTTCGAGCCCGAGGAAAAATCGATGATTTGATTAGAATGGCACTCCAAGAGCAGCTCGGTCAAGTCGATGTACCTTCTCAAACTTTCACGATTGATCTGGATGAAATGGGAGAGGGAACTCTCCTCCAGACCATAGAAGTATCAGAGGCTTGGGACGACGTGGATCAATCCCAAGCTAACCGGCTAATCTGAGGTAGACTGTGGCTAGAATGATTCCGCCTTATCTGGACGACTCGACGAAGAGCACAGGAGAGAAACTCGTATTTGAGCTTTTTGAGCGTGACCCCACCACGACCGACTGGATCGTACTACATTCCTTGTCCCTTTCGGAACACGTACGTAGGATCTACGGTGAGATCGACTTTCTTGTCCTTGCACCCGGACTTGGCATATTCGTTTTAGAGATTAAATCAGGCTCGGTATCGCGCAAGGACGGTTTGTGTCAATTTCGAGATCGCTTTGGAAATGTGCATAGAAAAACGAGAGGCCCGTTCCAGCAAGCTCAAGAGGCAGCATTCACCCTGATCAAAGCGTTACGGTCATCCTTCGGTGCTGACGACGTACTCTCCAAGACGGTGGTTGGTTACGGGGTGGTTTTTCCCCATGTCCGATTCACACCTACTGACTTGGATCAGGAAAGTTGGATGATCTACGATAAGGACTCCCGCAGATTCCCTATCAACATGTTCATTCATCGACTTGCCGATGGGACACACCGTAAACTGAGAAAGTGTGCTTGGTATAATCCGAATCGGTCTCATCTCGAGCATACTGACGTGGAAAGGTTAGTGTTTTTGCTGAGGCGTGACTTCGAACGCCTCGATACATCTGGATACGATCATAGGGATCTTGATCAGCAAATAACTGCCTTTACAGAAGACCAATATCGTCTTTTGGATCAATTAACGGACAACGAACGTTGTCTGTTCCAAGGTACGGCCGGTACGGGTAAGACCATGCTCGCGATTGAGTCTGCAAGGAGGGCAGTTCGAGCAGGTCAACGTGTGGTCCTTGTATGCTTCAACAGGCTACTTGGCCTCTGGCTACGGATGCTACTCAGAAAAGAAGATTATGAGAAAGTGACTGTTGCCAGTCTTCATTCTCTACTTTACGACCTTGCGGATCATCCGTCTTTGGATGAATCTAGAGATAAATTTTTCAAAGAAACACTGCCCCTTATTGTCTTAGAGAAAATCGACGCCGGCGAGATTTGCCGTTTCGACAAACTGATAGTGGACGAAGGACAGGACCTGATCTCGCCCAACTATCTTGATATCTTTGATGCCCTTTTGGTCGGAGGTCTGGCTGGTGGTTGTTGGGAGTTCTACTGCGATTTTGAGCGCCAAGCCATATACTCACATTTGTCGGCCTCTGAGATGCAATCGGAAATAGACTCGCGAGGAGTTTCTGCTAAGTTCAGGTTGACTACGAACTGCCGTAACAGCCGCAAAATCGGGCAGCACATCTCACGACTTTGCCGCTTTCCTCCAGAACGTTACCTTCCCTCCAGATCCGCTGGCCCTCCAGTTGAGCACCTATTCTACGATACAGATAAAAAGCAGATCGAACTACTTAGCCGTATCCTTCGAGAACTGCGACATAATAACATCACCCCAGACTTGGTGACTCTATTATCAGAAAAAGGATTCACAGCTGCTTGCGGTGGGCTACTGTGTAATACGTTTCCAGATGTCTCTGATGCCGAGGAGCCAGCAATCAAGACACGCCACAGACTGCACCCTCAGTTCGCAACAGTCAGACGCTTCAAGGGGATGGAAAGCCAAGTAGTCATCCTCTTGGATGTTGATGAGCTTGATGATGTGCTACTCACCTCGATCCTATACGTTGGCATGTCCAGAGCAAGATCTCACCTATTTGTCCTTTGCCACGAGAGAACAAGAACCTCTATCGATACTATACTCGCAGGGAGCATCCAGTGAATACGATAAGAGAACAGATGTTAGATTTTCTGACACGAGAAATTGTGGGGCCGGATCCTATTCCACCGGATGTGCAAGAGAATGGCGAAGAAATTCTTTCTGTCCCTCCAAGGCACCGATATGGCGCCGGGGTCCTTTTTCCCCAGGCTGCTGAATCATCTATGACAGATGCCGTTTCAGATTCAGAGATGGCAGACTACTCAGAGGAACAAGTGGGCATTGACGACGAGCTGATTTCAGAAGCGAACGAAACGGACGTATCAGGAACGGACGATGGCGATGCGACTGAACTTGATGCCAATGATGAGACGATAAGTCTAGCAAATGCCTATCTGCCTTCTGCAATGGGAATAAGCTGTGTAATTAAAAATACAGATAAAAACCTATTGTTGCTCGTAACTGCTGGTCGATATTTTCGCACCCAAGTCAATATGACGGACGGCCGCCGAAATGTCACCTACAACCGCCAGTGCCTCGATCAGTTGATCACTGTTCATAGCAGTGAGGCACCTTCAAGACCCGGAGACTCCATTCGTCGAAACATAGTTGCCGCTGGCGAACCTACCGGTCTAATCGTCGAGGTTAGAAATAGAACACCCAGTTCAATGAGGATGATGGCATGCAAACTTCTCACGGTATCGTTAGTAAACGAACTTAGATCGGATGGGGCACCTTCCGATAGCACCTGTTTTTTTCAGTGTGGTTTGCGAGTGGAGTCCGAAACACAGAAACCTATCTTCCTACAATATCCAGCTCATAGAAGCGAAAGGGGAAACGACGATGCGCGATCATTTGAGCTTCTTTTCCGTAATAGACTAACTTACGCTGTGGGCCATGGATGTGCGGGAAATTGGCGCTGCACAGAAAACGGCGTGGTGGAAGTTCGCACGGACATCCTCCCGGCGTATGAGCTCAAACCGATAGTCCCCGCCGTACTTCCAGAGACCAACCTATTAATGCGGGTGTTCTCCGATCATTCAGGACAAGAGACCACTTTCGGCACTCTTACTACGCTCTGTTCCGAATACCAGAAGTGGATAGAGAAACAGAAACAGAAGGTCCGATCTTCTGATTTAGCCGAAAACATGCATGAGACTGCACTTCGGCACCTGCAACATTGTGAGGAGTGCCTACAGAGAATGCACGGCGGTATCGAACTGCTCAGGACAGACACCCGAGCGTTCAAAGCCTTCTGTCTGATGAATGAAGCCATGCTGACACAGCAGATACGATACAGTATCCCACTTAGAAAGTGGTCTGTTGAGGAAGGTCATTGGAATATCAGTCCACTTTCTGAGCCCAAGGTTGATCAGCCAGAGACATGGATGGACTGGTCAGAAGTAGAGCAGAGAAGCTCCCGACTTGGAAGGTGGCGTCCGTTTCAGATCGGTTTCATCCTGATGAACTTGCGCTCCATGGCTGAACCTGATTGCACCGAAAGACGAACAGTAGATCTAATTTGGTTCCCGACAGGTGGTGGAAAAACAGAGGCGTACTTGGGACTGGCGGCGTTTACAATCTTTTGCCGACGACTGGCGAATCCAGGTGCACGCGGAACGTCGGTACTAATGAGATACACGCTTAGACTGCTTACATCCCAGCAGTACAATCGTGCAGCTTCCCTGATCTGTGCGTGTGAAAACATACGTCGTAAAAACAGCAACATCTTGGGAGATGAACGTGTACGAATTGGTTTATGGGTTGGCCGGGGGCTTACTCCTAATACCCGCCAGGAGGCACTCCGCGCACAAGCGAAGCTGACACGAGATCCGAATGCTGAGAATCCATTTATGGTCCTAAAATGCCCATGGTGCGGTGCACAGATGGGTCCGGTTATAATCGGGAGATCAAATCGAACGTTCGGTTACCGCAGATCTACGCACCCGACAACCGTGCATCTTAGGTGTCCCGATTCAGATTGTCTCTATTCTGGGTCGATGAATCCCTTGCCTTTGATGATAGTGGATGAGGATATATACGAGAGCCCGCCAGATTTGCTGATTGGAACTGTTGACAAGTTTGCAATGCTCGCTTGGAAACCTGAGAGCGGGGCGATTTTCGGGAAAGGTTCTGATTGGATTGCTCCCCCACCTGACCTTGTTATACAGGATGAACTTCACCTAATCTCCGGCCCGCTAGGATCGATGGTCGGACATTATGAGACGATCGTTGAAGAACTCTGCCGCCAAAGTGGAGGAGTTTCTTCTGTCGGCCCGAAAATCATAGCGTCCACAGCAACTATTAGTCGTGCCAGAGAGCAAGTTACAAGCCTATATGCGAGGAAACGCAACGAGTTCTTTCAATTTCCGCCGCACGGAATCGACTATGGCAACTCCTTCTTCGCTTTTGAGGACAACGAAACCACTGGCCGGCTTTATGTCGGAGTGCATGCCAGCGCGTTGCCTTCGCATGCGACTTCACAAATCCGAGTTATTTCCGCTTTATTACAGGGAGCGAAGAGTGCAACCGTTAGTGCTGAAGCAAAGCGCGATCCATATTGGACTATTCTGAGCTACTTTAATAGCCTTAGGGAATTGGGGCATGCAGCGACTCTTGTCAGGGCGGATATTCGCGAGTATCTAAATTTTGTCTACAGTCGAAAGAGGATATCTAAGGGTCCCGATAACGATCCGCGCCGCTTCGTTAACCGGATGGTCGAACTAACAAGCCGGGTGTCTGGCACAAGTATCTCAAGCCACCTGCAGGAACTCGAAATTGCATACCAAGGGGCCGATGAGAGAGCCGTCGATATATGCCTTGCGACAAATATGATCTCAGTTGGAGTCGATGTTCAACGTCTCGGCCTTATGACTGTTATTGGTCAACCGAAGACCACTAGCGAATACATTCAAGCGACTAGCCGCGTCGGCCGTTCCAAAGATGGCCCAGGTCTTGTTGTGGTGATATACAATCCATATAAGCCGAGAGACCGTTCGCATTATGAGCATTTCTACTCTTATCATTCCAAGATATACGGACAGGTCGAGGCTGTGAGTGTCACACCGTTTGCCACCCCAGTGAGGGAAAGGGCTCTGCATGCACTGATCGTGGCAGTTGTTAGGCACCTGGGTGGACAGGAAAATCGAGAAAATGCCAGTCCACCGCCGGGTCCCGAGATTATGGCTCTCGTAAACCAAGTTATTCGAGAGCGAGTCTCCACAGTTGATCCATGTGAACTGGAGGCGACCTCGATGATGATTGGTGAGAGGTTTGAGGAATGGCGTCTGTATGATCCGCTCCATTACGGAGGCTTCGGTCCTGCGACCGAGGAGATGCCTCTTATGTACCCAGCAGGAAGCGTTCCTCACGAGAACTGGCAGGGTGCATCCTGGTCGACACCCACTTCTCTCCGAGACGTCGACCGTGCTTGCGAAGCCATCGCGATTCGTCGTTACGACGAACCTCAGGGAGGGGACTGATATGGCTCCATCCAAGCCGATCCGAAGAGGGCAGCTGATCTCACCGTTCGGTGTTGGTCAGATGATTAACTTCCCTGGTGATGAGTCGCTAATGGTCTGCGGAATAGACGCGTGGGAGACAGTAGCGTATGAACTGGCCGATACGCCAGAAGAGTTCTTTATCACCGAGGAGAGACTTCAGCGGCGCTTGAATGTAACACACTTCCGTCTACCCCCGGACTATCGTGTTTCGATGCGGGGTGAAGGCGAGCAGAGAAACCTTAATTTGAAGGTTCCCTGCGTTCGATTCCCACAGTGGCACTACTGTCCCCGGTGCGGCTACATGAGGAAACTCTCCGTTTTCGGAACACGTGTACGATGCCCTGGACCAAATTACGAGAAAGGGCTTTCGTGTTCGAGAATCCCTGAGAGGAGACGTCAACATCTGATCCCCGTTCGTTTTGTTGTTGCCTGTGAAAGAGGGCACATCGAGGACTTCCCCTTTATGGCCTGGGTGCACAGGGAGGATTCGTCACTTACGGGTTGTCAGCTGCGACTCCGTGCTGGTAGGGGTTCCAGCACACTAGCCGGGATCCTTATCACGTGCAGTTGTGGAAAACGACGAACTCTTGCCGGCGCCTTCAACGAGGGTTCGCTAGTGAACGTCAAACATTGTGGCGGATTGCGGCCATGGCTGGGAGAGATAGATGAACAATCACCACCCTGCGGTTCACCACTGAGAGTTTTGCAGCGAGGCGCCTCAAACGTCTATTTCCCTGAAGTAAGAAGCTCGATCTATATACCAGTTTGGTCGAGCTCTGCCAACCGGCGAACGACAGAAGTCCTGGATCGAAACTGGGAGCTCATCTCGGGTGCGCGATTCGATGGAGGACCTTCTGAAGGTTTAATCAGAGCGATCGCAAATAAACATCGAGTGGAGTACGATGACCTAATAGCTGAGATCAATCGCAGGATATCAGCTAAACAGCCGTCCCAAACAGAGGACCCTCTGTCCGAGCTAAGTTACAGACATGAGGAATATGAGGCCATTTTAAAAGGTGTGGGTGGGATTAATCTCGAGCTCTTTTCCGAAAAAACTGAGATTTTGGCTTTCGACGATAAAGTCGCGGAGTACTTCGAGTCAATTACGTTGATCCACAAGCTGCGAGAGACGAGAGCTCTCATCGGTTTTACACGACTGATACCAAACAGTACGCGGACAGATGAAGAGCTAAAGTCCGAGATGTATAGGGAGAGAAAAGACTGGTTGCCGGCTATTTTGGTACGCGGTGAAGGTCTGCTTCTTACCTTTCGAGAGGACAAACTGGCTCAGTGGTGCTCTAGATCTGAGGTGAAAAACAATGCTTCGGCATTAGGCAAAAGCGCGACATTCATCTTGCTGCATACATTTGCACATCTCATTATTCGAGAACTTAGCCTTACATGTGGGTATGGCAGCTCTTCTCTAAGGGAACGCATTTACTGTGATCCAGAAAGCGACGACGCTTCGATGCGGGGCATTCTGATCTACACGGCTTCTGGAGATTCGGAGGGGTCCATGGGGGGATTGGTACGCCAAGGCACTCCAGGAAACTTGGAACAAATTATATTTGCTGCAGTGGAAAGTGCCAGATGGTGTTCATCAGATCCAGTATGCATGCACAGTGGTGGCCAAGGACCGGATTCCTGCAACCTAGCCGCTTGTCATGCTTGCGTCCTGCTGCCCGAAACATCATGCGAATGGGGCAATCGATACCTTGATCGTGGACACGCCATTGGGCTAGGAGACAGGGGCGTCGGGTATTTTAATTTGTAGATCGTACTTTTCTCTTGTTACGTTGATCTTTTATCTGCGGACGGCTTTGTTCTGACAAGAGGTGTTCTTTCTCGACGTGCAATATTCTGTATCGGAAAGTTTTTTTCAAATCGGTTGATGCAATCCGAATAGAGCGCGTGTGGGTGAAAAAATCCATCCGGCCTATAGCCCCGGCTATAGAATCGCTCTTACTTTTAGATATTCCTGACCAGATATGGATTATTACCCCAGAGAAATAAGGGTTCGGACTATTATCTCTG
>SDBV01010281.1_pt1 | contig 12287 bp, 11 predicted proteins | sample 2277081 | NCBI WGS metagenome assembly SDBV01 (sample SAMN10402039, study PRJNA504765) | marine sediment metagenome | isolation source: marine sediment core GS10_PC15, 223 cmbsf | place: Arctic Ocean: Southern Knipovich Ridge | collected 2010 | reverse complement strand
GCGCATCGAGGTATAACTGTTCCCGGCAAACAATGCTACGACTCCTGTCCAACTCTATTTCTTCAATAAAGCACGACGTTTCACAAGAAATTTCTCCATTTTGTTCAACATGTTTGTGGCGCATTAAAACCCCTGCCGCATACTATTTTTCGAAATGCAATTCCCTTCAATTTCAGTGCTGAAAGGGCTGAAAATCGATCAAGGCAATTCAGCATGTGGCAGCGCTTTTACGAATGACTTTTCCAATTCCGGTTTCCACAGGATAGCGAGTGTTGTTACCCCATTCTTCCCAGGAACCATCATAAAGGCGGACCTGATCGTATCCCAAGAGCCGTAAGACAAAATAGCTCTGAGCCGCGCGAAAACCCGTCTGACAATGAACCACAATCTCTTTTCCTTTTTTAATTTGGGATTTATAAAACATGTTTCTTAATTTGACCGCCGATTTAATCATACCCTGCTGGGTCAAGTTCTTCCGCCATTCCAGGTTTACAGCTCCGGGAATGTGCCCACCTCTGGACGATCTGGCCTCGGTTCCTGTAAATTCGTCTTGACTCCGGACATCCAGAATAACCAGATTGTGATCATCCAAATTTTCAAAAATCCATTCGCCTGTCACAATTTTCTGTGGATCAGGAGAAGCGGTATAGTTACGTTTCTTCATTTCAGGGGTTTTTTGAGTAACCTCTCGGTTTTCACGAGTCCAGTTATTCCACCCGCCATTGAGCAAACTAATATTTTTATGACCCATATAGTCGAATACCCAAAAGAGCCTGGCTGCGACCATCCCCGTCGTATAACCGTAAATAATAATTTTGTTCCGGTTGTTAATACCCTTTTCCCCGAAAACCCTTTCTATTTTTTCGATTGAAGCCAGCATACCCTTAACACCCGTTACCACTGTCGAAATACTGCCAAGATCGAAAGAAATCGCATTGGGGATATGGCCTTCTTTGTAGGCAGTTGTTTTTCGAACATCCAAAATTCGTAACTCAGGGTCACTCAAATGATCAGAAAGCCAATCACTCTCAACCAAAAATTGGGCATTTGCATATTTTGCAGCAAAAGCCTTATCTGAGTTGAGGCCAAAAATAGCAAAGAAGATAAATACCAGAAATAAATGTTTAAATTTTATGATGAGTCTCCCTTTCTATCTGTTGAAAACTAACAATTATTCATGCAAATCAAGTCTATTTTTACTGCTTAAATAATAGCATTTTTTGTGCCAATAATGAAATGTAACCCATCATCATCTATAACCTATTGAATAATCGATGATATTTTATGATCTAAAGTTATTGGGTTTTGAAACAATTTTTGCTTTGTCGCAACATCCCTATTTATGGATACTAAGTATCCAGCTGAGATAGGTTTATCGAATTAGATGGGTAAAAAATAGCCACCATTGGATATAGCGGATTCTTCAGGCATTGAATAAATTTATGGTCCAATTTTGTTTATATCATGGGGGGGGTAAGTGAGGCATTATGTGGAGAAATATACAAAATATGAATTTGGAAAAACAAGGAAGAAAAATGGTCCTGGACGATTTGGGAGAAGCGTTTACAAACTAGATGAGGACAACACCTGCTTATTTCATCATCTATAAAAGTATGAGCCCCGGAATTATCTGCGGCTATTCCATTATCGGAAACAAACCGGTAAAAAGGTGGGTGAAAAAGGCGATCATCTCCCCCCATCCGAGGAATAAAAAGAAAAGACCCCCAGCACAAATTGTCAGCAGCCAGATAATTGAAGCCGGCATTTTTAAGTTGGGTAAACTTGAGGTTTCAAAATACATGGCCCGCGTAATTCGCATATAATAAAACAGACTGAATAACGTATTGGCCAGAATAGCCACGACCAGGACCGTCATATGCTGTTGCCACAGTACGGAGAGTAAAATCCATTTGACCGCAAATCCTGCCAATGGCGGTAGACCGACAAGAGAGAACAGAAAAAACATCATAAAAGCAGACAATCCCGGACTGCGCGAACTCAAACCTGAAAAACTCTCCAGGTCATCCGATCCCGTTTGTTGTTCAATCAACCCGGCGATGGTGAAAGCTCCTAGATTCATCAGCATGTAAACCACAACATAGGAAATGATGGCGACAAGGGCGGCAGGATCGGAAATAACCGTCATGGCGGTGACGATATAGCCGGCATGTGCAATGGATGAATAGGCAAGAAGACGCTTTACACTTTTTTGCCAATAGGCGGATAAATTCGCTAGGGTCATGGTTATGATGGCCAAAATGGAAAATGTGATCATCATGCTTTGATTAAGACTGCCGCCCCCGGGAAGGGCGAGAATCTGAACGAATCTTGCCAAAGCGATCAGGGCGGCTGACTTGGATGCAATACTAAGCCAAGCCGCGACATCAGCACCAGCCGCTTCAAATGCATCCGGGTTCCAAAAATGCATGGGAACCAGAGTAATTTTAAACCCGATACCAACCAGCAGACTCAGCAAAGCGATCATTTGGAGGCCCGTATTTTCCCCGGCGGCCAGCGCAAGAGAGATTTCTTGCAGATCAAAACTTCCGGTCATACCATAAAGCAAAGAAATCCCATAAAGCATGATGGCGGAACAGGCAGCGCCAAAGATGGCATATTTGGCTGAACCTTCTGCTGAACGGGGATTAAATTTTCGGAACCCCACAAGAACATAGGAAGGGACGGATGCCAGTTCGAAGGCAATCGCAAAAAAGATTAAATTCCGGGTGGAAGCGAGCAGAATCATTCCGATCAGGCTCGCCAGCAAAAGAACCGTAAAGATGGGCCATTCCCATGAGAAGGCTTGCCATAAACTGTTGGAAAGAACCAATACACCGATAAGAAAAATGCAAAGGAAAACAACTGTAAATAAAAAAAGCGGATCAAAAAGAATGCTGTCAAAGATCAAAAAGGGGGTATAAAATTTAGATGATCCGGAATTGTTCAAGACCATTCGGGTAAAAGGGAGCAACCGCCATGCGAATAAAATTGCTGCGACCAGCCCCGCACCTCCGAGCAGTAACGGGTAAGATCTTGCCGTGTCTTTTTTTAACAAAACCGCACAAAACAGAATCAGACCGATGGTGCCGGTCAAAATGATGATGGGCAAAATTTGAAAAAGCGCGGTGGTGGTGGGCAGGTTGATCAAATGTAGCGCCTCCTAGAGTCAGATCAGCTTTAATAGGTTATCGATTGTTCCATAGATAAAGACAAAGACTGTCTGCCAGGGAAACACCCCCAGAGCAACGGCCAGCAAAGCCATCGGGGTTGCAATAATTATTTCACGCGTTGAAATATCAGGAATATCCCGATATTCCGGCCTCTCAGAACCTAAGAGAACCCTCTGGATCGCCCAGAGAATATATCCGGCCGTCAGAATGATTCCCGAAGCGGCAATGACAGCTAAAATCTTTGCCCCGATGGCGCCAAGGGCACTCGACTGCCAGGTTCCGAGCAGAATGTAAATTTCTCCGATAAATCCGGCTAAACCCGGCAGACCCATCCCTGCAAAAAACACGACAACCATAAGGCCTGTAAAGATAGGCATCTTCGTGGCAAGTCCGCCTAAACGATTAATATCCCGATGATGAACACGGTCATAAATAACCCCGACAAGAAAAAACATGGCGGGACTGATGATGCCATGGGCGACCATCAGAAACACGGCCCCCTGAAAACCGGCTTTGGTTAAAAGAGCGATACCCAGCAGAACAAAGCCCATATGTGAAATGGAGGAATAGGCCACCATCTTCTTAATGTCATTCTGCGCCAGGGCACATAACGCTCCATAAATAATATTTATGACTCCCAAAATTCCCAGCGTCCAAGTCACCGCTGTGGCAGCGCCGACGTGAGGCAGGATAGGATAGCTGATACGCAACAGGCCGTAACCACCCATTTTTAATAACAATCCTGCCAAAATCATGCTGATGGGTGTGGGTGCTTCGACATGGGCGTCGGGAAGCCAGGTATGAAATGGAAACACCGGAATTTTGATGGCAAATCCGATATACAACAGTATAAAGGAAGTAATCCACATCGCTTTACTTGTGGCATACGCGGGTAGGGTTCCGGGCGTGCTCAGTTGGATCAGGTTGAAGGTATGCATTCCGTTGTAATCGCTGGCAAAATAAAGCCAGAGCATGGCAATCAGCATCAAAACACTGCCCAAAAGAGTATACAGAAAAAACTTGATGGCAGCATATTCTTTGCGCGGTCCGCCCCATATGCCAATCAGAAAATACATCGGGAATAGTGTGATTTCCCAAAAGACGTAAAATAGAAAGAAATCAAGGCTGGCAAAGACGCCGAGCATCCCGGTTTCCAGCAGAAGGAACAGCATGAAATACCCGCGTTCCCCCTTGGAAATATTCCAACTGGCCAGACACGCTAAAACGCTAATCAACGTCGTTAACAGTACCATCGGTAAACTGATACCATCGATACCGACTAGATAATCGACATTAAAACCGGCCGTATGGATCCAGGGAGCATAATTGAGGAGCTTGAATCCCTGCAGATAATCTTGTCCAAAGACGGCCTGGGGTGATCCCAGAAATTCCGGTAACAGCAATAATGACAGGACAAATGTAGCCAGGGTGGTGCCCAGAGCAGTTGCCCGGATAAATTTTTTGGGCAACAGGAGCAGTATCAGCATGCCCAGTACGGGTAGAAAAATGATCCAGGTTAAAATCCAGGTATTATTCATCGATGTCTATCCTACCTCCCTCAAATTCAGAGCTATTGCAGTGTCCGCCAAATTTAATTTCTTTTTCTGAACGGTGCCTATCAAATGATTACACCCGCAATAAAAACACCGGCGGCAAGGAATGTTGCCGTTATCAAAAGATAGTTTCTAACCCGGCCGGTTTGTCCTTTGCGAACTAAATTTCCAACGGCAAGGGTCAGCCTGCCGGCACCGTTCACCGCACCATCAACACCCTGGTTATCGACAATTAATCCGCTGAAAAAGGCGGTTTTAACGACCCATTTAGCAGATCCGTTTGCGATACCATCGAGTACACGGTGATCAAACCATTTCCCGAAACGGGCCATTTTCATCGTCCCTGCAACAAAGATGGCATCGTACAGTTCATCTATAAAAAATTTATTAAGCAGCAGGCGATAGATCCAGCGAAACCGCGCGGCGGTTCGTTCCGGTGATACCAGCGCGAATCCATACATCAAAAAAGCGAGGATAAAACCGGCCGCCATGGCGCTAGTGGCGACAATCGTGGCAGCCGTATGGAAATTTTCGCTTTCTCCGGAATGATCATTTGAAGCCGTGGGTGCCGGTATCGAAGCAGACTTGGAGTCGATATCATGGTCAGGGTTCATTTGTCGGCTGACGGCCCACTGCGGCTGGGCATCGGCGATGAGTCCGATAAGTCCGCTGCCACCCTTGTAAGCATATTCCCCCTGGCCGAGGGCCACTCGATTGGGCATGGCACCAAACCATCCGATGCTGAGGGACAGAACGGCCAGAACAACCAAGGGAATCCACATGGATTTGGGTGATTCATGGGCTTGCCGATAAATGGAATCATCTTTTACAGTGGTATGAAACGTAAGGAGATATACCCGCATCATGTAAAATGCGGTTATTGCCGCACCCAGAGCAGGTAGAATAAACAGAATTATATGTGGACTGCGTGCCGCGGCGAATTCAAGCATCACTCCCAGTATGGCGTCTTTTGAATAAGCGCCGCTAAAAAACGGGACGCCTGAAAGCGCCAGGGTTGCAATCAAAAACGTAATACTGGTGATCGGCATTTTATCATGTAGCCGGCCCATTTTACGAATATCCTGTTCCCCTTTACATCCGTGTATCACGCTGCCGGAACCTAAGAAAAGGAGCGACTTCATGCAGGCATGGGTAATCAAATGAAACAGAGCCGGTACCCATCCGCCCACGCCCAATGCAAGCATCATATATCCCAGCTGGCTGATGGTCGAATATGCAAGGACGCGTTTGATATCCGTCGCCACAATGGCGATCAAAGCACTCCCAAAAAGGGTAATCACCCCTGTATAGGAGATAAAAAGTAACGCGGTGGGGGTGAGTATGGGGAAAATTCTGGCTACCAGATAGACACCGGCGGCCACCATGGTCGCAGCATGAATCAATGCGCTTACGGGGGTAGGCCCTTCCATTGCATCCGGAAGCCATACATGCAATGGGAATTGTGCACTTTTGCCGACCGCCCCAAAAAACAGAGAGATCCCCGCGAAAGTCAACAGGGCACCCCGGCCGGCAAAACTCCCTTCCCGCACGCCTTGAAAAACACTGTCAAGGGTCAGGTTTCCGGTTACGGCCAGGATGATGGCAATACCGATAATGAAAAGAAAATCCCCGATTCGATTAATGATAAAGGCTTTTTTCGCCGCATTGGAGGCACTCTGTTTTTCAAACCAAAAGCCGATCAGCAAATAGCTGCAGATGCCGACGAGCTCCCAAAAAATAAACAGTCCCAACAGGGAATTGCTGAGCACTAGCCCCAGCATGGAGAATCCAAACAGACTCAGATAAGCAAAGAAACGGGAAAAACGTTTATCACCCTTCATATAGCCGATGCTGAAGACAAAAATGGCACTCGACACAACGGTAACCATGGTGAACATGACAATTGTAAGACTGTCGACCCGGATACCGATGTTGATAAGATCATCGCCGATATAGGTCCAGGGAATCTGGAGAGTTTCACGTACGGAACGACCATAATTCATGGAAACCCAATAGATGAAAGATCCGACCGCCATAACGGCAGAAGCAATCATGAAACCGGCGCCTAAAATACCTGCCATGGGTTCACCCATTCGTCGACCGAAAAATATCAGAACCACAAAGCTTAACAATGGAAGAAAGAATGCAATGGATAATATGTAAATGATTATCATATGTTCAGGATCTCTACCCTTCGAGCGTATTGCCGCGATCGATATCGATACTTGCAATATTGTGGTAAAAATTTAGAAAAATGGCTAAAGCAACGGACGCTTCGGCAGCTGCAATGACGATAACAAATAAAGCGGCGGTTTGACCGGACAGCCCGCCGATGCCGTACCGGCTGAAAGCGACCAGATTTAGGTTGGCGGCATTTAAAATAAATTCCACTCCAATCAAAATAGCGATGGCGTTCCGTTTGCTGATGATTATCGCCAGACCCATCACCATCAGAATCGCCGATAAAACTAAAAAATGCGTCAAACTGATCATTTTAACACCCGTGCATATTTTTTAGTATCATCTGATTCAACAATGGGTACTTTGGGACGGACTAAATAGGCGGCCCCTAAAAGCGCTGCCAGTAATAGAATCGAAGCCAATTCAAAAGGTCCCAAAAAATCACCCAACAGACTTTTCCCAATATCGGCCACTCGATTGGCGGCCGGATTCATTTTAACCGACCATCGGGCATCCAGGACCGCCGCGACCAGACCCAAAAGAAGCGTCAGTGATATCCCGGTTAACCAGATGGCTTCACCGCGATTCGGCAGCAGCTGGCTGGAAAGACGCTGGGCCGTCAGCATAACCCCAAAAATCATCAGGACCGCCATACCACCCACGTAAATGAGAATCTGAATCACGCCCAGAAAATAGGCGCCCAATAGAAAATAAAGCCCGGCCACTGTCATTAGCATGCCAATGAGCCAATATGTCATTCGGACAATACTGGTGCTAAAGAGAATTGCACACCCTGAAATAATGGTAAACACTGCAAACAGATAAAATATAACTAATTCGAGCATGGTTCTATCAAGCTCCGGGTAAATGTTTGCGACCCAAACGGCCGGTAAGACGCGGGCTGTTTATGTATCCAAAAACAGCCCACACCACATAGAATGCAATCATAAGCAGGGCCAGACTCCCGAGGCCGATGATGCCGAGCGCATAGCGGGTAAACTGGCCGATATCTATGTGGGAAGGGGTGACCAATAATATCCAGAGACTGCTGCCAAGAAATAAAATCATGGTTAAAGGAAGGAGATATTTAATACAGGCATGCATCACCTGGTCGATTCTGATCCGGGGTAACGTCCATCTGATCCACATCTGAATAAAAACCAGAAATCCACTTTTGGCAATAAACCAAAGCGGTCCGCTGCTGAAATTTCCAAAAGGAGAATTCCATCCACCCAGAAATATTAACGTTGCAAGGGCCGAGACCGCAAACATCACAGCATATTCCGCAAAAAAGAACATCGTGAATCGAAATCCCGAATATTCGGTATGAAAGCCGGCCACAAGTTCGGATTCTCCTTCCGGCAAATCAAAGGGAGCCCGTTTACAACTCGCGAGCGAAGCAATGTAATAAGTAAAAAAGGATAGAAAAATAAATGGATTTTGGAACATGAGCCAGTGGAACCAGCCTCCGGCCTGGGCCTGACTCAAAGAGACCAGGTTAGTGGACCCGATTGCCATGACGGGTATAAGTAAACTCAAACACATGGGAATTTCATAACTCACCAGTTGAGCGGCTTCACGCATCGCCCCATAAAGACTCCACTTGTTGTTTGAGGCCCAGCCGGCCAGGAGTACTCCTAAAACTTCGATCCCAAGCATGGCAAGAACAAACAACAAGGATACATCAAGGTCACGAAAGAACCAGGCAAAGCCGAAAGGAATCGCCATGTAAGCTGTGATTGAGGGAACAAGAGTCAGGTAAGGCGCTAATCGAAACAAAGGGCGGTCAGCAGAATCAGGGATCAGATCTTCCTTTTGAACAAATTTTAACCCATCAGCCACCGATTGGGCCCACCCATGCCAGCCACCTGTCCGCATGGGGCCAAGACGCGATTGAATGCGGGCCGAAACTTTACGTTCGCCCCAGATACCGACTACGGCCACCAGTGAAACAAACCCTAAAATACCCATAACAGCAATGATATCCCGGACAATCCAGGGCACATTGGGGTTAATAAAGCGTGCCACTCCCCATACAAATAAAATGATCACCAGAATCGCTTGTAAAAAAATAAAGAGGGCCATCCGTCTCAGAATCGGGTCGGCAAAACGTCCCAGAGAGATGCAAAATTCAGCAATTTGCTTCCTTACACCATGAAATTCAATCGGTTTTCTTTCATAGACAAACATATTTTATCGATCCACCTCTCCCATAACGACATCAAGACTTCCGATCATGGCGGCAACATCTGCCAGCAGACAATTTTGAGCCAGATCTTTTAACACCGAAAGGTTACTAAAACTGGGGCCACGGATTTTTAATCGATACGGGCGGCTGTCACCCTCGGAGATCAGGTAAAATCCCAATTGGCCCCGCGGATTTTCGATTTCATGGTAAATTTCACCGGGGGGTATTTTTAACGTTCTCGGAACCTTGGCTTTAATCGGACCATCGGGTAACTTTTCCAAGGCCTGACGAATAATCCGAACAGATTGAACCATTTCCATTACACGAACATAATACCGGTCCCAGCAATCTCCGACCTGCCCGACTTGACCCTGGCCGACCGGGATATCAAAATCAAATTCTTCATATTTGGAATAGGGTATTGCCCGACGCAAATCCCATTTGACACCGCTGCCGCGTAAACTCGGACCGGTCAAACCATACGCGATTGCCAGGGGCCCCGGGCAAACACCGACATTCCCGGTCCGGTTGACAAAAATATGGTTGAAACTCAACAACTCATTATATTCCTTGATTTTGGGCTCAAAATAATCAAGGAATTCTTGACATTCATCGATGAACCTCTCCGGCAAATCCTCTCGAACGCCGCCGATGGTAATATATGAATATGTCAGTCGAGCCCCGCACGTGGCCTCGAATAAGTCAACGATCCATTCTCGTTCACGAAAACAATATAGAAACGGCGTGATGGCCCCCATGTCCATGCCGTAGGTGCCGGTGGCGACCAGGTGTGATGCGATCCGGTTCAGTTCTGCAAAAATAATACGTATATACTCCGCCCGGTCCGGCACTTGGATACCGGCAATCTTTTCCACCGTGATGGCAAAACCTAAGTTGTTATTCATTGCCGCCAGGTAATCTATTCGATCCGTATAAGGTGTAAATTGACGATAGGTCAAATTTTCAGCAATCTTTTCCGCACAACGATGCAAGTACCCGATATGAGGTGTGGCTTTTAAAACCAACTCGCCGTCCGTGATCAAAACCACCCGCAACACTCCATGGGTGCTTGGATGCTGCGGCCCCATGTTAACCAGGAGTTCCTCTGTTTTAATATCTGATGGGATTCCATCTTGGTGCAATAAGTGGGGTTGTGATTGCAATTCTGTTTTTTTCATGAATCATCCCCGTCGGGAAACCCCGCCCTTCTAACCGGGGTCAGTTTTAAACCGTGATATTCCGAAGGATCCTGATAATCCTTCCGCAGAGGATGTCCTTGCCAATCATTGGGCATAAGAATCCGGCAAAGATCCGGATGGTTCCTAAAAATAACCCCCATCAGGTCAAACGCTTCCCGTTCGTGCCAGTCGGCCGTGGGCCAAACAGAGCTAACCGAATCGATTTCCGGATGAGATCTATCCAACATGACCTTTATGGCAAAAGCATGTCCGAATTGAATGGAAATCAGATCGTAAGACAACTCAATACCGCTCTTTTCCGGCCAATCCGTGGCGGATATACAAGAGAGCAGGTCAAAGCGTAAGGTGGATTCTGTTTTTAAGTAACGGCAGATTTCAACCAAACAGTTTCTTTTGATGAGGGCATGGGGATGCAGGCTATCTACAACCGAATGAATGATGGTTTCACCCATTTGCGTTTGCATAGCCCCGATTATTTCCTGTGCGGTCATCATGTGCTTTTGGCTATGGTATGGGTATCGATTTTATCTTGCAGCCGCATCAAACCTTCGATTAAGGCTTCGGGCCGTGGTGGACATCCCGGAACATATACATCCACCGGGATGATCTTATCCACTCCGTTAATAACATGATAACCGTATTTACGGTACGGGCCTCCGCTGATGGCACAGACACCCATAGCCATCACATATCTCGGCTCCGGCATTTGCTCCCAGAGTCGTCGAATCCGATCGGCCATCGTAAAAGTGACGGTACCGGCAACGATCATCAAATCGGATTGGCGCGGAGTGGCTCGAAAGGCGCCGGCGCCAAACCGATCAAGATCAAAACGGCTCGCTCCCGCGGCCATCATTTCGATCGCACAACAGGCAATTCCGAAGGTCATGGGGAAAATTGAGCGTTTCTGGGCCCAATTTAACGCCCAGTCGAGAACCGAGGTGGTAAGACCCGGTTCCAGCTTATCCTTGATAAACACCTGCTCCCTCCTTTTCTTTTTTTGCCGAATCTGAAGGTGCCTGCATTGAAACGAATTTTACCCAATCGAGATATCCGAATCGCCAAAGATACAGAAAGCCGATAATCAGTAATCCGAAGAAAAAAAGCATTTCCAAGAAAACCACCGTGCCGAAACCGGCGGCAATAAATTCTTTATAAACCACGGCCCACGGATATAGAAGGGTGATTTCAACATCGAAGACAACAAACAAAAGGGCAAGCACATAAAAGCGCAGGTCAAATTGGACCCACGCCGGACCGACCGTCGGTTCACCGCATTCATAAATCTCATTTTTCATTCCGCCGGGATTGTGCGGCCGAATGAGTTTGCCGATAAGTAATGTCCCTAGGCCGATAGCAGTTGACGCGGCCACGAAAAGTAACAGTCCCAGAACAAAACGATCGGAGCCGATCATGGGGTCACCGCCGCTGATGTGCCGGTTTTTTTTGCCAATTGAGCACAATATTCAGGGTCATCCGCATGGGCCATTAATTCTCGTTTATCCTTATCAAGATTCTGCCAGTATTTACGAACTGAAACGGCCCAAAGCGGCATCTTTTTTTTCATGAGCCAGATCGGCTCGATGGTCCGTCGCCCGGCTTTCGCCAGTTCAATGTAATCGGTGATAAGATCATCGCTGATGTAGCAGGAGTGATCATGGAGTGACCCCATTTCCAGGCATTGGGTCGGGCACACTTCGACACAGAGTCCGCAGAAAAGACAAATTCCATGATCGATTTTATAGGCCGTCATCGCACCCCCAATGGCGACGTCCCGGGTTCTGTCCATTTTGCGGCGTGCGGTTTTATTGACGGTTATACAATCCACAGGACATATTTTGGCACATGCTTCACATGCAATGCATCGTTCGATTTGATATCTGTGAAACCCGCGAAATCGGGGCTGAAGAACCGGCTTTACATTGGGATACTGAACAACAACCCCCCGGGCGATAAAATACGGCAATGTTATCCGCAAACCGGTGCTGATGGTCCGTAT
>SDBV01010280.1_pt1 | contig 12288 bp, 7 predicted proteins | sample 2277081 | NCBI WGS metagenome assembly SDBV01 (sample SAMN10402039, study PRJNA504765) | marine sediment metagenome | isolation source: marine sediment core GS10_PC15, 223 cmbsf | place: Arctic Ocean: Southern Knipovich Ridge | collected 2010 | reverse complement strand
ACCTTTCGGAAGCCTTCTTTCAGGATATAATTGAGACGGTTCACGCTATCTTCATTAACAGCGATATCTTTGTCGATTGACACCACAACCGTGTCGGTGCTGCCGCCGTCCAGATGATAGTCGTTACGGATCACGCTTTCGTCCAATCCTAATTCCTTCAACCAATCCTTGATGCTCTCCGCACAAGGTGCATACACATCTGGCCATAATTCAAGTTCAACTTTATCAACGGGAAGGTAAGCTTCCTGCTGGTTCAAGGCAGTGTAGTACGCGGTAACCGTCCTGATCCGATAAAGGCTATTTTTATGCAGATCTGCGCGGTCTTCGCCTCGTCCATATGGGAAACCAACAGTTGTAGTAAGCGAACTAGGCCATCTGTTATTGACTTCAAGAAAGGCTTTGAAGATAGGCCAAGTTGCTTGCTTAGCAAGAAGTCCTCTATCTGGGAACCTGCCACGATCAGGCACATCCTCAACCAGATCTGGGATTATTTCAGTAAGAGAATCCATCAACCAAATCGTATTCAAAGGTAGGTCGACACGCTTTATATCCTTCTCCAATTCCATCAAGATATCAGCAATCGATTTTCGAATAATATGGCTTTCGTCCAAATCCTTGGCATCGTCGAGGGGGTCACCCGAAACCCAGGTCATCAATTTGACCTGCTCTTTGTACTCTCCATCGCAGACGTTATTGAACTCTTCAATACATATGCGTGAGGCCATGGTGGGAATCAAAAATATGAATTTCCAATCCTTTTCCTCGAATTTCTCGGAAAAATACTCACAGTATCTTTCGATCTGACGCTTGTTATCTTTCGAAACGTTTCTGGCAGACCTATCCCAGATCTTGACCTCAATCGCCAGGATTTTGTCACCCATCGTGATTAGAAGATCGATCGCACCCTTTTTCCCGAGGGAACGCTCAGACTCAACTATTGCCGAATCCAAACTTTGTTGGTCGATATCTGGGAACCATTCCCTAGCCATTCTTTCAAGAAACGCTGATCCTAATCCATGATTTTGCTGTGGATTCAGTAAGTAACTCAAGGCCGAAGAGAATAAGACTTCTTCAAAGTCTCCATGCTTGTTAAGAGTGAGAATGCGTAAGATGTTCATGTAACCCTCGAATTATTCTATTAATTTTTTTCCAGAGTTGAACTACAACTGAAACAATGCTTCGTTACTCTCTTACTCCAGGCACTGGTCAAGTATGGACCTTGCGGTCTGCCGCTCCTCTTCTGAAGCCCCGTGAAAGTGAATTTCCATTTGGTATTTGGGCCATTTGCCAGTTTTCTTTCGAATATAATAGACCAATTCAGCTTCGATAGCCTCAACATGAGCGCTTGTTTGGTCCGGAAAGTGCCAGACTAACAATTCTGCCCCTCTCAGTTGATCTTTCCATTTGTATCCATGATAGCCATAATGACCATCATCCTTAAATCCACCTCTAAGTCTGGAACTCATGGGCTGAGATGTAATACCAACATAGCATATGTCTTTATCGTCTTTGACAACATAAAGCTTCTGTATTCCAGATTTGGTATCAGGTGCAATGAAATGCGATGTTCCTTGACCATTAACTTCTATACAATGATACAATGAATCAATAATTTCTATTTTATATGTATTATATTTAGCTACCACTATTTCCCTCCACCACTGCAATCTCCTCCGGTGTAAGCCCATACAACTCATAGACCATCTGGTCAATCTGACGATCTAATTGAATTATATCGGTCTCAGGTCTCTTAGCGACCATGATTTCTCTAACAATTTTTGCGATATCTTCTTGTTTTTCGTGCCTACCCTTTGGCAAAGGGAAGTTAGCAAGTTCGTTAACTTTGAATTGTGGGAATGTATTCCGCTGCATCTTGCCATATGTGTGGACGAACCAGAAAGAAGTGAGCCGCGAGTTTAGAATACCCAAAATACACTCGGGGGATTCTCGAAAGTTAATAACATTCATGGAGTTGCGATCATTAAGTAACGTTTCTTCGACCAAACATGCATGGATGCAATACGGCGGCTTTGCTGGAATCTGTCTGACAAGAATCCGCTTTGTTGAATAGAGGCGAAAGTCTTTTCGAGGTGCTGCCAGGTTGTTGCCATATTTCAGAAATTCTCCGCTCCAATCAAGCTCATAGCGACAAACATCTTTGCCATCCAGATATTTGATATATTTTCCGTTTATTTTGCTGATAGAGTGATAAACCCGTTTTTCTTTCATTACCTTGGTTTGAGGAGGACTACCTTTTCCTATCTCATATGCCACTAGGCCAGCTTTTACATCAGCTACTTGTGTAAGCCTTATAGATTGGGTATTAATCTTACCAAGAAGTCCAGTAACGCCAGTGTCTTTAAACGCTTCGATATTAATTATGTGGTCCCGCTGAGAAAGGAAGAAATCACAGTCAGACTCCGTGATAAATTGGAAGTTGTCTCTATACTCATATAAAGCTAGTCGCCTATTGTCTGTCGCATTTCTGTAGACGATAATTGAACTATCTACCTCGGAACTTTCAAAGACCCGTGAGTAAAAATTGACTACGGTGATATCTGATTTGGCAAGGACGAACTTTCTCATTGACTTATTCGTGTTGATAGTTAACCAGTTATTGGGAGTGATGAAACATAGACAGCCATTAGGCTTTAATATTTGCGTCCCTTTTTCAATAAATAGGGGGTAAAGATTTACTTGGTATTCAGCTAGTTGGTAATGGGTATAGTAATATTTCTTATCTTCATCGGTAAGACCTTTCATCTCACTGTTTCTAGCAAAGATATAGGGAGGATTAGCAATCACAATATCGAAGCCATCTTTAATTCCGAACATCCATTCTTGGTCGAACCATTCACACTTTCTGTTAGAAAATGGATCCCAATTGGCTAGTTGCAGAGCAAGTGTGTCCTTACCACCCCAGTTGATACTCTGTTCTATCAGCTTACCTCGCGTCTGCAGGAAATCCTCTTCAATCTCTTTTTTCTCTTTACCATAGCTACGGAGATACCTGTTTCTCAATTCCTTAAGCCTGTCAATCTCTTCGCCGACGCCCAGACCGACTTGGCGGTTGATAACCGGCGGTAGTCCTATCAGGCTATTTGCGGCTACAAATTTGAATTCGAGGTTCGGTAATGCTTCGATGCCCCTGTTTTCCCTAGAATCATCGATCTGTTCATCGACAATGAGTGAAAGGAAAAACCTTAGCTTAGAGATTTCTACTGCTATTGTCTGGATGTCAACCCCATAAATGGCATTTTGTATAATGAGTAGCTTCCGGATATACTCCCAGTTCTCGTCTTTTATCCGCTCCAGCAGTCTATCTCGGAAGATACCGGGCTCTATTTTGCCCAGGTGGTTTCTTAACCATATGCGTAAATCTGGGTCAACCTTCCGCAGCACTAGCAGCATCTTATGCAGAATACCCATCGGGAAAGCCCCGGAACCACAGGCCGGGTCAATAATTTTGATTTCATCAAGAGCAGAAATTACCGAATCCTTATCAGTACTTGTCAGACTAACGTCTTCTACGTCATAAGACAATAAACTGGATATTTTATCTTCGCTTATGTTGGTTTCTATCGTCAGATATTGTTTGAGGCTCTGGTTAACCATGTAGTCCACTATAGTTCTGGGCGTATAGAAGCTACCGGTGGCTTTTCTGGCAGTCTCTCCGGTTTCCGGATTTACTTCAGCCAGAAGGTTTTCAAAAATTCTACCGAGCATTTCCGGGTCCACCGAGACATCGGCATCAATGGTACTGTTTTCATCGATTGTGAAATTATATTGCTCTAGTATTTCGAAGAACTGCTCGAACCACTCGTCTGGGATTATTAGAGTATTAATCAACGAAGGTTCATTGAAGTCATCTTTATGAGGCTCGAAAAGGCCGCCATTCAAGAACGGGATTTTATCAGCATTATCGAAAATATCGTCTTTCCTTTCCCTAATCTGTGTATTCAAGACCTCGAAAAACAACTTCTCTAGAACGGAGTGGTAATATTGCGAGTTCTGCCTGACGGCCTCCGAGGATAGAATCGATCCCGGTATCAGAGATTCGCCATTTGGTGACCTCTTGTGCTTGAGGAACCAGCAGAATATAGCTCTACCGATTAGCCGAACGGCAAATTCCTGATACGTCTTTTTGTTCTCGTCCGGAACGGACGGAAGCTTCATCTCCCTGGGATGGTTATATCCGGTTAGCCTGTAGAAGAACCTAGCGACATGGCCATAGAATTCCTTGTTTACTTTTTCTACGGAGAAGGCGTCTTTAATAATCTCCAGGCTGGAGAGACTGCAAGTACCTACTCTATCCAGAAAGGTCTTATTGGTCGGACCGGGGCTGACAAAATAAGTAAAGCGGCGGAAGTTGCTCCAGACCAGACGGGTGGCATCCGGCGTGCCATAAACAAGGCTCAGTCGGAAATTACCGACGGGGTCACTAAAGACAAAAATACCGGCGTCATACCGCATATACTTTTTAAGGATTTTCTTGGCTTTTTCATACTGGGCTTTCTTGCCGCTACGCTCCGTTAAACCCCCGGCGATATTCGCCGTGATGACTACCAGCTTTTCACCGGGACTAAAGTTGATTTCACCAATCGCCTGAAAGTCAGAGAACCCGTCACCGTCATATTCGTTGAGGTTATCCTCCAACTCGGTATAGTAGTTGCTTACATCCTGAAAGAATTCATTCAGGTAGCCTTCCACACCCTTATCGATGACTTTTTGCAGCAGTTCTTTGCTCATTTCAATTCCCCAATATTTTCAATGGCGACAATGACTTCTTTATCCAACTGTTTGATTTTCTGCTTTATTATAGCGAGATAATCAAAGCCAAGGTCATTCTGCAACCTAGCAAGTTCCTTTTTATTGGCAGCAATCTTCTTTCCATCTGTAGCATCTACCACCAGGTTAGCCATGCGTCTTAAGGTGTAATCAGACAGCGTCTTATAATCCTCAATATCCTCCACCAGGTTCAACAAGAGTTGGTGAAACTCGCGGTAGTTATCCGTCTTGTCTGCCAGAAGAACTTTCACTTTTAAGTGAGCCTTTTTCTCTACACTCAGTTCGCTTGAAGGAACGCCGGACTTTTCTTTAAGGTCTTTAATTTGGGCGTATTTATCCCAGAAGCCCTCACTCAGCGGCAGAGCCTTTTCATCCTTGCCGCATTTAATTAACGGTAACGCTTCTTCAAACAGCAATTCCGCCGGTTCGTTACTATCTCCGAAAATACCCCTTATGAATAATCCCATCCCCTTTTTAATAAAGACCGTAAGCGAGTATTTATTGTATATTTTTGCCACTTTAACGCGGGATGGCAGGGTCGCAATTCTTTGTTTAGTTGCCTCATCAATTTCGGCATACATTTTACGGATGCTGGTCTGGAAGCTCTCCCGTTCCAGGCTCTCCGGATTCCGCTGTATCTTCTCGTACAATCCAGAGGCAGTAGGTTCTTCTTCCGCCTCAAACACTTTCGAATCCTCACCCAGGGTATTGTGAATCATGAACATCTTCTCGGTGGCAATCTGCCGACTTCGCACAATTGAAGCACCCTGGGTGGTGGGAAAGAAGTTATAGATATAAAGGTTATCAAAGACTTTCTTGCTGATGCGGTTGATTCTGCCGACGCGTTGGATCACGCGGGTGGGATTCCAGGGAATATCAACATTAATAACAGCGCCGGCGCGGTTAAGATTCACACCCTCCGACATTTTATCAGTGGTAATCAAAATCTGATATTTGTTGGTCTGGTTTGTATACGTGGTATCGAAGTTGCTTATGATTTCCGTAGCTTTCGTTTTATTCAAATCACCTTTGACACTGATAATCTGGCCGATAAATTTCTTTTCCAAATAAGCCTCGACATACTTCACCGTATCCACGTATTCGGAGAAGACAATCACTTTTCGATTGGGCTCAGTGGCATTGTCTTTTTGCTTTAGAATTTTAGACAGGTCAACCTCTAACTTAGCTAATTTGGGGTCATTATCCACCAACTTCAGGGTATCCAACTCGTCGAGGATTTTTCCAAAGAGGGCAATATCGGCATCAATATCAGCTATGAACTGGTCTTTTTGTTTAAACTCCTTTTCATCTAGCTTGTAAATCTTATAGTGTTTAGGGTAATTACCGGAGATAAGCATCTGTTCGAACCCCTCTAACTCCTCGGCAATCTCATCCTCGTCATCTTGGTAGATTCGGTCGATAAGCTTGCGGTCCAAGATATATTTACCCCCGCTACTAGCGATAAACTGTTGCACTTTTTCGGTGATACGTTTGAAGTTATCGATACTCTGCCGGAACGCGCCAAAGGAACTTTCAAACCTTTTAACCAGCAACCGTCTCATAAAATCGTACAGGTTTTTCTGGATTAATGCTTCCCGGTTTTCATCCTTGCTGAGTTCCTCTTCGTCCATGCCTACAATGCCGGCTTCGTACTCAAAGGGGCGGTAGATGGTGCCTTTGAAATCACCGCCCTCACCGAAATACTGTGAAATCACGCGGTCGTAAAACTCTGACTGCTCTAGGGTCAAAGCGAAAAATGCTTCACACGGGTCCTTGACCTCGGATAGCTCATAGCTTTCCTTTGAATATTCCGGGTCTTTCTTTAAGTCTATGCGGTTTCGGCGGATGGTGACCGGTGAGATAACGGACCTAATATCATTTGCCAGGTATTTCGACCGGGCGGTTACTTGTTTTAGGTCAATTTTCTCTGACCCAAATAGAGCCTTGTAATCCGCTAAAGCGCTATCACGCCTCTTTTTGTCTGAGGAATTGTGGTTCTTCTTGATATTGGAGAGACGTTTAAAAGTTTGGTTATACTGCCGGAATCTTTCATCCAGATTGTTAGGCAAGATGAGATTTGATTTACCCGGCACTGTAAAGAGCTTAAGCAGAGAGAAAATATCCGCAGGGGTGTTGTTGAAGGGCGTAGCAGTGAGTAATATAACGATTTTATTGCGGCATATATTACTCAATATTTCATAGGCTTCAGTATCCTGGTTACGAAATCGGTGCGCCTCATCAATGATTACTACTTCGAAGTCATTCTCATTCTGCACCAGTTTGAGTGTGTCTCTTAATGTCTCTAAACCGCAACTTCTGATTTCCCATCCGTTAAGCTCGAAATCTTGTCTGTATTTATCCCAACCAGTGCGGATGCCATTATCAACACCACCTTTGAGAGCGGGTGGACATATTATTAGACCCCTTTTGTATAAGCACTTGGCGACCATTCCGGCAATGACACTTTTCCCCAAGCCAACTACGTCCGAGATGATAACGCCATTTTCTTTATCGATGATGCTCAGCGCTTGAGCGACGGCATCGACTTGGTAGACATATTTCTTATACCCATTTTTCTCCAGAAGCTGGAAGACGTACTCCTTGATGTCTTTGGGTTTGTGTAGTTCCAGATAGGTTTTCAGGACAAAAGCAAAGGCTTCGTAAGGGGTTACTTCAGCTATCAGGGTGGCTTCCTTTAATATTTTTACTAATTCCAATTTAAAAGCATCATCTTCGGTGATTTTGACGGCTTTCGCCCAAAGATCATCGAAATAATCCTCTGCTTCTTGGGTGCCGTAATCACTGATTTCGACATTAAATTCATTCTGGTGGCTTAACCCCGCCCGGGTGAGGTTGCTGCTGCCAGTGATAAAACAGCATGGTTTTAAATCCAGATGTTCATCCTTCATCTTGAAAAAATACAATTTGGCGTGATTCGGTTCGCGGGTTTTCTTGATGATTAATTTATTATCCAAGATGGCCTGAATAAAGAACCTGGATTGCTCATAAAAATCTTTGGTATCAAACTCATCTGAGTTTATGGATTTGATAATTGAATCCTTAAACAGCAATTGATGTTTGTTCCCATCTATTTTACCGACAGCTCCGTACTCAATAAGACCATAACCCTGTTTGTCGACGTTGAGTCCCACAAGAACGCGGGTAACTACATCAGGGTTGTTCTTAATTGCTTCGTACAATTCTGTGATACCGGAGAAATAGAAAAACCCGACTAAGAATTTCAATTCCTTACTGTAGCCGATGAGCTTCGAGATTCTATCTTTGAGAACCTTGCTACCTGTATTATTGATGAAGGTGCTTTGTGATTTTGAGTCTGACATTAAGCGAATTCCTTGTATCGAACTATACTCAAAAACTAAATCTTTTCGGTTATGGCAATTATACACCCATCGTAAGAGTTAACAAAACATAACCTGAATGATCATTGGTAAGACAAATGGATGCTCTACTGGCTGAACCGACTCCTGGGGACGCTAGGCTAATAAGACAGCCTAACCTTCCGCTCCTGAGGCTAAACTGTCTTTAACTCTAACATAGGGAGTGGTATCCTTTTTGGGGGCAGGGCAGAGAGAGTACAATCAGATACGTCCTCATAGTTCGCTGGGTTACCGGCCACCAGCTCCTGAGGCTAAACTGTCTTTAACTCTAACATAGGGAGTGGTATCCTTTTTGGGGGCAGGGCATAATGGAAATAGCAGTTACTACAGCCGCAATAGTCTAAGATAACTATTATTGAATGTATGGGATAACTATTATTGGATGTATTGGATATATTGAATAACTATTATTGAATGTATTGGATATATTGAATAACTATTATCGGATGTATTGGATATATTGAATAACTATTATTGAATGTATTGGATATATTGAATATATCGAATAACTATTATCGGATGTATGACGATATTAGATTATGTAGTAAGTCTCAATTATGAGATATATCTAGTGTCCATAAAGAACATGAAGAATATTCTGAAAAAGCAGATTTCGATGTTCTCTAAAAAGAAAATCTTAGAAACAAAGGTTTCAGAAAGATTTGTTTCCGAAACGTTTTGACAAAATAGGGAACAATGCAATTCTTTTAAGAAACTCCTAACGAAATGAAAGTTGAGGAAAGTTGTGGAAACTAGTGCCTTGACTAAGTTGAGGAAATAGATATTGGACAATGATGTCATCTGTCCGGTGTCTAAATCTAGTAGAGTAGATAGGTTGGTCTACAAAGTGATGTCAAAACTTCGTGAAAAGTAGACTTTGTCATTTAGATATATAAGCTATATAGCCGCTTAGCTTATATATCTAATTACAAAAGAGCCAAATCCCTTCTCCAAAGTTGCCAAGTAAGAGTCAGTCTGAGCGTATCGCTTATCAGTTTGAACTACTAATCAGGACAGGCTGGACATTTCCCAAGGAAGACTCTTTGTTGTGAAAGAGATACAAGCTCCTCTCTGAGGCGTGTCTCGACCTGTTTGACTTCCTTCTCCCTTTCCAAGATAGTCTTGACCAAGTCATGACCTCGATACTTTTTCGTAAGTTCCCTGTGCGCTGGCACAATATCCCCGAACTTTTCCGTCGGCATCATCTCTTCTATGTTTCCCCAACCATGGATGTGGATTGGTGACAACTGCGAGCTTTCAGTAGCTGATTCATAGCCTTTCAAGATAGGGTGTAACCAACCCAGTGGCAAGTGGCACGCTTGACAGAACCTGGACCCGGTAGCATTAGGAGTCCCACATTCTCCACAGCGATATTCCGTATCCCTAATGCAGAAAGCGTCGTGATAAATAGTCCAGTAAGACAGTTCGGATTTTAATCTAATTGCTCTCTTTACGTCCTGCTCGATTCGAACAAGTAGCGATGAGCAGAGATGTATATAGTCGCCAGCCTCCTCCTTCCACTTGGCAAAGAGGTCCAATGCTGGTGATTCCTGAGCGTGTGCCTTCAAATGACCAAAAAAACCCTCGTGTTCCACCACCAGCTTCAGAACAATTGATCCATCGTCTCGAACCATCCAGTGGACGTCGCCTTTCTCAAAATGCCTAAAATGGCCTTTCGACTTCTCTGAGTCCACCAAATCGGCAGGTAGCTTATATCCTGTTGCGCCCTCCCCTCTAGCCACCTTTTCTGTATCCACGTAGAACACATATTCTAGGTGAGCTACATCCCATTGCCAAGGGGACGGCAGCCACAATTCACGATTCCATCGCCTACTTATAGCACGCAAGTCCTCGAAGTGTGCCAGTACTGCCTGTTTGCGCTCTTCCTCAACCACAATCTCCTCAACATCCAGGGGTTGAGTCAATCCTCTAGGTTGTTCGTCAACGGGAATAAACCAGGTACCCCTGTGCTCTATCTGGTGGGCTCCTGGAAATTTGGATTTCCTAACCTTGGGATCTGCAAGCCACCTCAATGTTTGCTTGTATGATACGCCCTTGTACTCTGCCCACTCCCTGGCATTTAACTCTTTGTTTGCCATAATTGTATGCCCCAGCGTCCTAAATGTCTCAATATGTCCAATCGCGTTGACGGGGACCTTTTTTGCCTTATGCTAAATGTTAAAGAGATTATAGCTGAAATTCGCCACTAGGGGAAGCGAAATGAACAGGTTTACGCTGGTCAGTATGCGTTTGAAGGCAGGTTTGAAGCAATGGGAACTAGTCCGGCTTCTGAACATGAGCCAGACTAGCCTGTGTGATTTGGAGCGAGGCAGAAGCCCGATAACGCCTGAAATCGAAGATAAAATAAAGGGGGCAATAGACGCCGCGAAGTGCGCTGAAGACACATAAACGCCGCATGTGGCTATTTTGTACTATTCAGTACTGCTGAGAGAACTGACAACGGGTTCAACCTGGGTTATGGTGAGTCTAGTACAAGTTAACACTGGCGGTAAAGACATGAATGATGAGAACGAAGCCCATTATGAAAAAGATAAATGATAATCGAGTGATTAACACCACTAGAAGCGTTATGAGAGGCTTTCTGCCACTATTTTGCAACGGGGCCGAAGGAAAGATAAAGGGAAAATGGTCGCACCAACTGAAAAGCACCCCAGAAAACCGGGCAGACCAGGGGCCATCCCCAAGGAGTATGAGTCAGTGGTTGTAAACATGTATGACCAAGGCGATGGTTACAGAGCTATTGCCCGTAGACTGCGGGAACCGGAATACGGGCTTAATCCTGACCATACAACAGTTCGTAGGACTCTTATAAGGCTGGGTAAGGTTATTAAAGGTGACCGGGATCAAAAGAAGTGAAGTGAGTATGCGTAAAAAGAGAGGCTTCACCATAGATAGACTAATCGAGCTGTACGAGGTGAGTAACCAGGCAGAGGTCAAGAGTGAGAGGACAATTACTTGGTACCGCTACATCCTCACTGCGTTTTCTAGATATGCAAAGCAAAAGTGGGGCTCGAACGATATTTCCATCTTCACCATCGACAACATTAGACAATACATAGTGGATTTACGTAATAGGAAAAGCTTCGAGGGACACCCGTATACACGAGTCCAGGACAAATCGGTTTCAAGTAAGACGGTGCAGGGTCATGTAAGGGGGCTAAAGGCCTTTTCAACATGGCTGCATAGAGAGGGTTATACAGACGAAAACAGACTTGAGAATTTGAAAGTGCCCAAGGCAGTTTCCAGGGTTATGGAACCGCTAACCCCAAATGAGCAGAAGAAAGTCCTGGCTACAGCCAGAAACTGTCAGCATGAGGGAATACGAAATCATGCCATTGTATTGACGTTTCTTGATACCGGTCTTAGAGAATCTGAGCTGGCAGATAGCTCTATTAGTAACTTGAATCTGGAAGACGGCTATATGAAAGTGCTGGGAAAAGGGGCAAAGGAAAGGGTGGTTCCTGTCGGGGTATATTGCCAGCAGGCATTAACGAATTATATCGATAACGTGAGGCCGGTACCCCAAAATGATAATATTAATAACCTGTTTCTCACCAGCGCCGGTAAACCGATATCAGCAAATGCAATAAAGCTATTGTTTCATCGGTTAGCTAAAGCTTCCGATATAGAGCGATTGCACGCTCATTTATGCAGACATACCTTTGCCGTGAACTACATAATGAACGGTGGAGATCTATCTTCCCTGAAAGAAATACTCGGTCACACGACATTCGAAATGGTTAACCATTACCTGCATTTCACCAGGTCTCAGATAACCGCACAGCACCGTAAGTATTCACCTATGGACCGGCTGCATCTCCACAAGTAACATTTCGAGACCTATATCTATCATTAAACTCCATAAACCTTGTATCTTTGGAAAGTATTAAAATGATACAGGGAGACAGATCGACTGAACCTTGGTGGAGAACACCGCGACTTAGCGAGGTCGTCTCCTGATACTTTCCTGAAAGCCCGAACAGTTGCGTGATGCCGCTCAGATAAGCGAGATCGTATATGCAAGGAAGGGATACAGGAAGAAGGAGATGTATAGTCGTATGAATTTCGTTGGTATTGATAT
>SDBV01010279.1_pt1 | contig 12288 bp, 8 predicted proteins | sample 2277081 | NCBI WGS metagenome assembly SDBV01 (sample SAMN10402039, study PRJNA504765) | marine sediment metagenome | isolation source: marine sediment core GS10_PC15, 223 cmbsf | place: Arctic Ocean: Southern Knipovich Ridge | collected 2010 | reverse complement strand
TCGCTACGCGGGCGCTGAGAGCCGACCCCTACCTCGAGCGAGCCCGCGCCATCCTGAATCGCCTCTGTCAGATATCCATCGACCTTCAAGAGTTCGGCGACGCCTACCGCTACTGTGACGAAGGTAGAAGGCGTTATCCAACTCGTGCGTCTTTCTTGTCGGCGGAGCTGATGCTGAGGACTTCGGTGGCTCAAGAACCCGACCCGGACAGCATTTGGGCGACGGCGGACGCCTTACTCGAAGCGCTGTCAGACCGCGATCGTGTGATCCTCGAACCGGAAATCCTCATGGCTGTGGCGGCTGGCCTGGCACGGGCCGAGCTCGCCGATAGCGCTCGGGCGGTCATGCGGCAGGCTCGAAGCCTCGAAAACGGAGACGGCGTCTCGGTCGACTACCGAGAGGCGTACATCAGGTTGCTATTGGGTGAAGAGGAAGAAACGTTGCGACTCCTGGCCCGCTATCTGGAAGCCGAGCCGGGCGACCGGGAGTACATCGCAAACGAGTGGTGGTGGGAGCCCCTGCATGGAGACCCCCAATTCCAGGAATTGATCCGCGCGCCGGAGTAGAGGTTTAAGGCTAATCTTCCCGAACGATGAGTCGCGGATCATCCGTTATCAGAAGACGCCCGATCCGCAGCGTCACGGAGTACTTGTAGGTGCCAGGCGGCGCCGCCAGCCGAATCACCACCAGCACCGTGTCGCCCGCTCCGCCGCTGACCTGCCGACGGTCCGTCGGCCCATCGATGCCGAAGTCGACGTCGAAGCTTGCAGGCGCCGCGAAGCGAATCGTGTCACCCTGATACGCCTCGATCGGGTTCAGGGTATAGTCGAACGGCGCCGTCGTTCCGGAGATTCCAACGAAGCGGCTCACTGGATCCGGCACCGGACGCGTTCCACTCTTCGGAGCCTTAGTGATCTCCGGAAGACAGGATCCCGCAATAAGTGGGGCAGCTAACATAACTACCAGCAGCTTCTTCATTCAGCCCTCCTGGCGGAGATTGGAGCGCTCGGGTGCGAAGCCGTGCATGACGGCTCGCGCTCGCTGCGCACGGGTGCAGCGAGTCACTGAGTCCAGATGATGTGCTTTAGGCTGGTTCCGAAGCTAAGCGCAGGCTAAGCCACGAGCAACCATGGCTAAACAGGCGCCGGACGCAGCCTCAGGGTCTGCCGCTATGACTTAGGAGGCCAATTTCTTGACTTTCCGGTCTAAGAACGATCGCATGAGCTCCGCGATCTCATCGCCGTCCTCCTCGAGCGCGAAGTGCCCGGTATCCAGTATGTGGAACTCGAGGTCCTCGAGGTCGCGCTTGTAGGGATGGGCGCCCTCCTCCGGGAAGATCGGATCGTTCTTACCCCATACGATGAGCGTAGGCGGCTGGAAGATGCGGAAGTATTCCTGCCATGCCGGGTAGAGCGGCGGGTTGCTTCCGTAGTCATAGAACAGCGCCAGTTGAATCGCGTTGTTACCCGGCCGATCCAGAAGCGGCTGAACGTGGTTCCAAGTATCAGGGCTGATCGCTGCAGAATCCCGTACCCCAGTGAAGTACTGCCACTGCGTGGCGCCAAGCGTCAGCAGCCCCCGCAGCGGCTCGGCGTTTTCCGCTGTCTTCTCCGCCCAATACTTTTTGATCGGATCCCAGAACTCGAGTAGCCCCTCATCATAGGCATTCCCGTTCTGAACGATCAGCGCCTGGACTCGCTCGGGGTGCTCAGCGGCGAGCCTGTAACCCACGGGTGCGCCGTAGTCCATTAGGTATATGCTGTACGAATCGAGGCTGAGCTGTTCGATGAGGCTCTCGACGACCTCGGCCAGCCGATCGAAGGTGTAGTCGAACTCGTCAACCGACGGCATCGAACTGTACCCGTAGCCAGGGTAGTCGGGCGCTACGAGGTGGTATTCGTCGGCAAGAGCCGGAATGAGATTTCGAAACATATGCGAGGAAGTTGGGAAGCCGTGCAGCAGAAGGATCGTGGGATTGTCCCGCGAGCCCGCCTCGCGATAAAAGATGTCCAGACCTTCAATATGCGTGTTGCGATAGTAGACCTGGCTGCTGGCGCCGGGGGCCGATGCGGCCCGGATCGTCCGCGCCCGTTCGGAGCCCGCGTCCCTGTTGGAATCGCATGCGGCCGCGAAGACCAGGAGCAGGGCGGCGCCAACCCATTGGGGCAACAGCCAACGCTTTCTCATGACTCACCTCCATGCAAGCGTGTCTTCGGTACAGCGAGCGTCGGGATCGCCCGCTCCGGGCTGCGCAAGCTAGGATTCGGGGCTCAGATGAGCAATGGAGAGGGGCGCTCGTTCGACGCCCTACTCGGCCCTGAGCGCCGTCACTGGATCTACCCGCATCGCCCGCCGAGCCGGCAAATAGCAGGCGGTGAGGGCGACCAGTAATAGCAGTAGCGAGACGCCGATGAAGGTCGAGACGTCGGTTGTTGTGATGCCGTACAGGAAGCTCGAAAGGAATCGCGATACGCCAAGTGCACCGGCGACGCCAACCAGGATGCCGATCATGCTCAGTGTCAGGCCCCTTCTCAAGATGAGGCCGAAGACATGGGCGGCGTCCGCGCCCAGCGCGATTCGTACTCCGACCTCTCGTGTGCGCTGCGCGACCGCGTAGGAGATCGTACCGTAGATTCCGATCGCTGCGAGAACAAGAGCGACGGCGGCGAAAATCGATAGCAATACGGTATAGAAGCGAGGTGTCGTGAGCGAAGTCGCGAGCCGCTCCTCCATCGTGATGGTGCGATCGAGGGGTATTTGGGAATCGATCGACCAGACCGCCTGGTGCAACGCCGAGATGACTGTGGCTTTTTCCCCCTCAGCTCTGGACACGACGTACATCATCGACCTCGGTCTCTGCGCATAAGGAACGTAGAGCTCCGACTCGCGTGGATCTCCCAGGCCCGACTGCTTCACATCTCCAACGATCCCGACCACCGTGCGCCACGGCGACTGCGAAGCGCTCGGGCCGAACTTGAGTCTTCTGCCGAGAGCTTCTTCGTTCGGCCAGTACTCTCGCGCCAGCCGCTCGTTGATGATCGCCACAGGATCGGCGTTCGCTCTGTCTGTGGCGCTGATATCGCGCCCCCGCAGTAGAGGTTGACCGAGTGTACGAAAATGATTCGAGCTGATCGAATTGTATCTGACGTACCGTGGCTCTTCGGTATCGTGTTCGGGCGCGCCGTCCGTAGTTATTCTTCCCCACGATCCATATCGCGAGACCGGCAACCTGACGGCCAAACTCCTGGAGCTTGTTCCGGGGATGGCCTGCACGCGTGTCTGGAGATCGTCGAAGAACGCGATCTGCGTCTGGGGTGATTCGTAGCCGGGGCCGGGCTCCACTCGCATGATGACAAGGCCTTCGGGGTCAAAGCCGGGATCTACATTTGCGAGCCTGATGAAGCTGTTGATGAGAAGTCCCGCCCGATGACCAGTATGAAGGCCACGGCCACTTGAGTCATCACCAGAGCGCTCCTCAGCGTGCTGGCTCGCCGGCTGGACGTCGCAGTCCTCGCACTCTCCTTTAGCGCGCGGCTGGGGCTGGCTCCCGACATGTACATAGCCGGGGCCAAGCCGAAGAGGACGCCCGTGAGTAGGGATAGCGCGAGGGCAAAGGTCAAGACGCGAAGATCAACGCTGACTTCGGCTATCCGTGGGATGTTCCCGGGATCTAGATATCCGAATAGATGGACACCGACGAAGGCGAGCCCCGCTCCCAATCCGCCGCCCAGCAGGGCGAGGAAGGTGCTCTCCGTGAGAAGCTGCCTGAGGATCCTCGTTCGCCTGGCGCCCAAAGCCGAACGCAGAGCCATCTCACGCTCCCTATCTGCTCCCCGCGCCAGGAGGAGATTGGCTACGTTCGCGCACGCAATGAACAAGAGAAAGCTGACTGCTCCCACCAAGACTATCAGAGTGTTCCCGATGTTTCCGATTGTCGATTCCTGGAGACTCGTCAGTCTGATGCCGAGCGGATCACCATCGTATGTGTTCGTCGCTGGGTGCGCTTCGGCTAGCCCGGCGGCGATGAGGTCCATCTGTTGCTGCGCGGACGTGATGGCCACACCCGGCGCCAGCCGTGCTATCACCTGAAGCGCGTATTCTTCTCGATTCGAGAGATCCGGCCTTACGACGCTGAGCGGAAACCAGATATCGACATCCGCTGGGAAGACCGGCTCTGGCGGCAAGAAGTCGCGTGGGAGGATGCCGACAACTGTGACACTCTGCCGGTCAACTGTCACTGTACGCCCGATGATCCCGCTGTCTCCTCCCCAGCGGCTTTGCCAGAGGCCGTAGCTCAGCACCGCGACCGGGTTCGCGCCGGGCTTGTGGTCGTCTGCCGTGAAACCACGTCCCACCAACGGACGCGTCCCCAGCAGCGAGAACAGATCGCCCGATGCGCCGCCGGCTTCCAGCCGTTTAGGCTCTCCTTCGCCAGCGAGCACTCTGGTTGTGTATTCCAGCGCGACCAGGGAAGCGAACACCGTACTCGCGCCTCGCACGTCGTTAAAGTTAGGGAAAGAGTGGGAGTCGTATTCCGTCTCGCCAAACGTCGACCACAGCTGAACGAGCTCCTCCGGACTATCGTAGGGAAGCGGGCGCAGAAGCACTCCATCCACGACGCTGAAGATGGTCGTCGTCGCGCCAACGCCGAGCCCCAGAGTGATTATCGCGGAGCTATAGAAGAGCGGCTTCTTAAAGAAAGAGCGGAAGGCGAAGTGAATGTCCTGGAGGATCGCACCCATGGTATCGCGTCTCCGATTGAGTTCGGCAGGCGAGCGACGGTCCGGTCGCTGCCATCGCTGACGTCCGTAGTCCAGCCACTCGAGCACGGCATCCCGCGAAAGCTCGAGACCGGTGCGGAGCCAGAAACGCAGCAGGCCTCGCCAGCGCCTACGCTCCCACTCCTCGTGACAGTTGTCTCGTAGTGAATCGAGAAGTGCGGCTCCGACGCTACGTCGAAACGACGGTGGAAAGAGCCCAATCAGGATCGCGAGCAGCCGCTCCGAAAACTGAATCTCACGGCGACTAGGCATGAGAAGGTTTGGTATCGGCTTGTTTCGCCATCCGCTCTCCTTCGCGCGGGACGAGAGCGGCACGATCGTCGTTAGGAAGAGCCTGACGTAATGAGGTCCGGCAGGTGAGACCGGGCGTGGCCCTCAGTGGAGGCCACGCCCGGTTTTCGTTAAATCCATCGCTCTACCGCTTACTGAGCCCCGCCCCGGCTCTCCAGCGGAATCATAATGTGCGCGTACGGTGTGTTCGGCCACATGATCCAGGGCCCACCGTTCAGGTGATCCGTCGAGATCCCCTCCAACATCGTGGCTTCCGGTACCAGCATCATCAGATGGGGGCCAAGGTCGGTAACCCAGTCTTCTGGACCTGTCGCCTCCGTGGCGTACGGGTCGCTGTTGCTGACCGGAGTGTCGCCCATGAGCATGTAGGCGAAGCCGATCTTGTCGTACGTCGGCTCCGTTTTGTTCACATAGGCAGCGAGGAAGTTCAGCCACGCCTCGGTCACGCACCACGGGTCGTTTCCCGGCGTGGCCGCGTTGTCGGGCAGGCAGGTCCAGCCGTTCGTGCCTTCTCGCAGCACGTTCATCTCCCAGTCCCGGATCTCGGCAGCGGCCGAGATCGAGGCCGGCGCAGCATTCATGGCACTCTTAATGACGTCCTGCACTTCCTGCGCGCCCGCCTGAGCGGGGATGAGTAGGCCGATGGCCAAGAGGGTTAATATCAGGCGCATGGTTCAGAGTCTCCTCGTTGGGGGAACTAGAAATAGGACTGCGATACCCGCTTTGCGGGCGAGCTCGCTCTGTCTGGAGCCTTCTCGCGGGCAGCCCTCAAAGTCGGCAGGAAACTACGGCCTCCACGGAACCAGGCGCAATGACTAAACCCCAATCAGACCGGGCGTGGCTCCAGAGCGGCGGCCACGCCCGGGTTTCTTGGTTCAAGTCAGCTGGCCACGACGGGTGGGTGGCAGAATTCTTCTCACACCACTATCAGCCCGGGCATGGCACGCGACGCCAGTCGCAAGCCAAACAAGGTGAGAATCGGATACAAGCCGTCCGCAAGCGACCAGCCGAGCACGTAGTAGAAGTTCCCCTTGAACACCCAGAAGAAGTGGTCGAGTTCCCACGTACCTAGCAGGAGCTGCTCGGCGTATTTCACGATCAAGCTGAAGGTGGCGAACATGATGAACTGGACCACCATGGGCTGGTCCTGGCGCACTCCCAGATAGAGAAACGTGAGGCATACGCCGATCCACAGGAACGTATGCATGAAGTTGTTTACCCAGGGCAGAAAGCTCATGACGCCCAGGCGGAACAGGACGTAGTTGGCGATGAAAACCGTTACTGCCCAGGTTCCACCCACCACCAGGAAGGTTCTGGTTTCGCCTCGCTCAATCGAGCCCTTGTATGTCCGGATGATCACGAACAGCGCCGCGTAGAAGATCAGCAGCCCAATCGCGCGATCCAGCGGAATGTCGAACAGCATCATTGACATTTCTCCCGGTCAGGCGATACGTGTTGAAGCGTAGTGGGCCAGGCTCATCACGGTCAGCTGTGGATTGACGGTGATGCTGCTGGGAAACACGCTGGCATCACATATGTACAGGTTGCCATAGCCGTGCACCCGGAAGTCCGCGTCGACGACGCCGCGTTTCGGATCTCGACTGATGGCGTTTCCGCCCTGGGGGTGACCCGTGCCCAAGGTGATGTAGTCGGGATCGGAGACGAATTCGTCTACCAGTTCTAGCTGACCCGGGTTCGTGAATTCGTCGGAGCCCCACGTGTTCAACAGCAGGCGCTTCGCGCCGGCGGCGAACAGCGCGCGGCCCACGTGCTTGAGGCCCTCGGCGAGCTTTCGCAGGTCGTTGGCATCCGGTGTGTACCTGATTCCGGGACCGCCGGTCAGCGCCTGGTTAACCATGGCATTGTTCTTCGAACCCACGAGCACGCCGACCGCCATCATCCGTGGATAGCGTTTCATGTTCTCGAAGTGCTCCTCGAACCAACCCGGCATGTTGAGCGCTTGGGCCACGGGCGGATTCCACCAAGTCTCGCAGACGTATCCCGCCTCGGGACCCGGCATCCCGTAGTGGGAGATTTGCAGGCCGTCGTAGGCGTTCATCGTCTCGTCGAACTCGGCCGTGAAGTACGAGCCCATATTGAAGCAGAGCCCTTTCCCCACTGGCAGGCCCGAGCCGATGCCATTGCGCTGCAACAGATAGCTGGAAGCGATCGCGCCAGCGGACAGGACGAACGTCTTCGCCCGGATCGTGATCTTGCGACCGTCGGACAGCCGCGCTCTCATGTCGTGCACCCGACGCGTCGGCCCGCTGAGCGTGCTAATCCGTTCGACCTCGCATTCGGCGACGATGCGCACGCGACCCGGAAAGTCCGCCTGCGCTCTGGGGAGCGTGACATCGAGCATCGAGAGCTTCCGGCCGTACGCGCAGCCCATGTTGCAGTACCCGCAGCCGAAACAGTCCTTGATGTTGGCGCGGACGACGCCGACCTCCATCTGGGGCGTGCCGCCGCCCCCGTTTCCCATCCTCTTAACGCCCTCCACGAACTTCACGCCCGACGGGTTCAGCGGGGCGCCATCCTGCTGCGTGATCTGGAGGAACCGAACCACCTCTTCGGTACTGGCGCTCAGCGCCGACAGATCCAGCCCCGCATCGTGGATCCCCGCATCGTTCCAACGCTTCATCACTCGGTCCGGGGGGCTGAACGAGACGGCGTTGTTGACGACCGTAGTGCCGCCGACGCAGCTGGCCTGTAGGACAGTGAAGCGAAAATCTTCGGACTGGCCGAAGATTCCATCGCCGTAGAGCTTCCCGATCATGTCGACTTCGTCTTCGGTGAAATGACGAGGCTCTATGTAGCGACCGCGCTCGAGCAGCAGCACATCGCGACCGCCCCGCGCGAGCTCGTACGCCAGCGTGGCGCCCCCGGCGCCGCTGCCGACGATGCAGACATCCGCATCGAGCGTCTTGTCCTTGATATCAGACGCCGTATCGACTTCGAGCGGATGCGGGCGCGGTTCGGGGATATCTAGAGATTTGTAGCGGTCGCGCTCCGAGAATCGGACGTAACCCACCGACTCGAAGGTTCGCTCATCGCTGTAGTAGCCGACGAACGTCAGCTGCTGCGCCAGGCGTATCGTGGCCTGAACCAGATTCCTCCAAAACCTCGGGACGACCGGCAGCAGCGCGCCTGCCTGGAAATGTTTCTTGATATGCACCAGTCTCCTCTGCTCGCTCAGCTCCGCGAGCGGCGCCTTGCCGTAGAGAAGAGGATGCATGTGCAGGAAGAGGAGGATGACCCGATAGGCCCAGCGACGCCGAGCCCGGATCTCGCCGGCGTAACGATCCACATTCGATGCCACTTCCAGAGGCGGCACCTTCTCCTCGGAGCCGCCTCGCACCAGCACATCAGCCAGCGCGACCAGCGCCCCGAAGTCCGTGATTCCGAAGAATGTCGTTTTGAAGCGAGCTCGCCAAGCCATCCGATAAAGGACGATCAGCAGGACCGTGACCGCCCCGTCCAGGGCGATCGCGCCGAGCAGAATCGAGGTCATCGTCACGCGCGTCGCCCCGATAGTCACTGCCGCGCTCGCGTCAGCTTCGACCAGGTAGATAGCCTGCATCGCGATCGACACGATGTGCGCGCAGATCACGATGCCGACCAGCGACAACCGCTCTCGCATGTCGCCCGCAACGAAGAAGCACAGCATCGCCAGGGTGCCCACTTTCACAACCGAGTTCGTCACAAAGGGCAGTTCGACGAAGAAAGACTGCGTGGAGCCGATCAGCGGTCCGGCCTCGTAGCCGAGCGCCGCGACCACGAACAGCGCGCCGAACAGCGTCAGCACCAGCTTGAGCGTCCGCTCGGCCTGGCTGATGTCTCCCGCCGGCACATCAACGCGCGGCGATGAAGCGGTCTTGATGGAGACTCTGGCCAGCGCATAGAAGACGAGAACGACCAGCGTGATCACACCGTCCAGAGCGATGGCACCGACGAGCATGTTGCGCACCGGCATCGTCGAGCCCAGAACAGAAACCTGGCGCATGGTGTCGCCAAACGGCAGCAGGGCGATCATCGCCGCCACCGACAGCACATGCGCTAGCATGAAGATCAGCACGAGACCGCTTCGTCGTCTCACATCCCCGGCGGCGTACAGGCAGAGCATCGCCATCAGGCTGACCTTGACAACCGAGTTGGAGACAAACGGAAGTTGTTTGAAAAAGGACTTTAGCGGCTCGATGAGTGGCCCGAGTCCATAGATGAAAACCGCGCCCACGAAGACGAACACCAAGATGCTCAGAAGCTTTTGCAGCCGGCGTTCCGCCGCGGTCAGATTCATGGGGTACTCCTCCCACTCTATCGCGAGTCGCACGGTCGGCGAGCACTGTAGCTCGCGACCGCCGCTTTGACGCCTTCTTACTTGATGGCGTTCTTGAGATGACTGCTGTGTAGCCGGATGTCCTCGTGAGAGCTCAGCTGCTCGATCGTCTTCCCCTTCAGGCGACCGTCTTGTTCCACGCTCCACTTCTCTCTGAGCAGCGGGCGATCTTCGATATCGCGATAGATGATCGTGAGCGCCCGCCCATCGAACTCGAGGATCGCGAACCCGTTGAAGCCGACGGGCGTCTGACTGTGACCGACCTTCTTGTTGGACCGACGATCGTACACGACCAGCCCCATCTGATGCTTCGAGTCGGTCTTGGGGTCCTTGCCGATGTCCTCGATTGGCAGACCACCGTGTCCAATGCAGCGGCCATAGGCCTCGAGCTTCCCCTTTGCGGTGGCGCGCCGGCCGTAGAGCGCGAGCCGGTGCTCGTGCCCCCAAAACCAGAGGACCGGTCGGTCGACGAGCCCGGATAGCTGCTCGGCCGCCTTATCGTGCAGGCCTTCGAACTGAGAGTAATACTGATGATGGCTGAGCAGTATGATGCCACGTGTGCGATCCGCCTGTATCTCGACATCGTCACGCAGCCAGCGGATGAGCTCCCCGTGAAGTCTGCAATTCGGCTTGAACACTTTTTCGAGCACGGGTAAACCGACCGAGTAGTACCCGGTGTCGATGCCGATCACCAGCCAGTGCTCGTTGCGAAGACAGAAGAAGCTCGCTCTCTGCCCCAAGGGTGCTCCCGAAGGCGCTCGCATCCCGAGCTCCGGTAATAGGTGCTTGAAATAGCCCTTGCCCTTTGCATACATCTCGTGATTCGAGTTCAACGAGAAGCTGCCGCGCGACCCCGCCGGCCACCGCACCTGCTCGCCGAGCATGTTTTCCTTCACTTCCTTCTTGGTGCCGACGTAGTAGATGTCGCCCAGGTGTACGGTAAAGTGCGGCCGGGCGTTTTCGATCAGCGTACCGATCTTCTCCGCATCGCGGGTACCTGAGGCCCAGTCGCCGGCAAGCGCCAGGGTGACCGATCCCTCCGAGTCTTCAGCGGACGCGCTCGCCGCAAGCGCATAGATGCCGGTGTCATCGGATGAGCTGCGATAGTCCTGGAACGGATGCTTCCTCCCGAAGCGACTCCGGATGTAGTGCCACGCCCACGCGAGCCCTTTGGTCTTCAAGAAGTCGGAGACCCTGGCCAGCTTCCACGTACGCTTCGCTGCAGCTTTCTGGTAGAGGTCTTCCTGTGTGCGGAAATGGGAGCGCCCGAATGTATGCGGCACGCGAAGCAGGGTCGCCTCGCTGCGGTATCCTGCTTCCCTGGCACTGGCTGCTGTATTGGGTGAGGCTCCGCCGTTACCGGAAGACGTTGGGGAAAAGTGGGGCTTCATCTCTAACCCGTGGCCGGAGTGTCAAGAAACGCACGACAGCAGATAAAGGACGTTGGGGGCGGTACTTCTTTCTCACTGAGGCTGATCTGAGAACCCCAAATAGACCGGGCGCGGCCCCAGAGCAGCGGCCACGCCCGGTTTCTTAGTTGGAGTCAGCGGCCGCGTGCGCTAGTGCCTCACTCGTTCCTGCACATGGTGAACGCCTCCTCGATCGACTCAGGCAAGGCAACCCAACTTGATGCGGTAGCTGCTGCGGCCTCCGGGTCCCCGCAGGTGCACTGAATGGTGACGTAATGCTCGTCGACCTCAGCGTCGCTGCCGGGCGCGACCGAGTCCCTGGTTGCGGTTATCGCAGTCAATGCCCGCCCACACTCGCCGGACCGGAAGTGAACCCACGCCTGGGTGTCGAGGTAATTGGACAGAGCGCCACCGAGCTCGATCGCACGCGAGATGAGCTCGGCCGCCGAGTTGAGCTGCGTCCCGGTGACCGCGTACCAGTAGGCGAGGTTATTGTAGGCCGTCGCTCGATCGGCATCCGGAAGATGGTCCGCTAGAGCAACCGCCCCCCTCCACGCGTCTCCCGCCTCGTCCATCTCACCGGACTGGAAGTAGCTGAGACCGATGGAGAGCAGAACGTTGGCCTCGAGCGCCGGGTTCGGCGTGCGCTCGAGCGCTTGTATCGCGGCACGGTAGGCGCGAACGGCCTCGGCCTCGTTACCCTCCGAACTGTACGTTCGCCCTAAGTCGTAGTACACCTGACCTGCCGATGCACGATCGAGGACGCCGGATCCGGGACCCGAGCCCCCCGTCGGCCGCCAATCGACTCGCAGCCGCTCTTCGCTCTCGACGACCACAAGCACCAGACCCCCATCGGCGCACTCCGCTTGACCGAGGTCTATCCGCTCCTTGAAGACCAGGCCGGCCCCCGTGGTCCCGATCACCGAGAGCGTTCCGCTGCACGGGAAGAAACGATAGTCGCTTCTCCCACCTTCGCGATCGACGAAGAGTCCCATGTCGTAGGGATCGAGACCCGCCTCCTCGAAGGTGCCACCCCAGGCGCCAGACAGTCTCTCCAGCGCCGCCGCGACGACCTCCGGTTGGGACGCAAGGCCCTCCGCCACATCATCGAACCATGTGGCGACCGGCGGCGGTAGAGAAGGATATGTTCGCCGAAGCATTCGGACGCGGTTTAGGAAGAAATCGGCGGACTCATCGATGGGCACGTAGGGAAGCGCCTTGAGCTGAGACTCGGCTTCCTCCAAGCGGCCGGCGAGAGCGAGGTCGAAGCTGTACTCGAAACCGGCAAAGACACGTTTCGAGATCAAGGCGGCGAAGGTGACGGAGCGCTTGATCGTCTCGGTATCCCCTTCAGCTTCAGGCATGAAGTTCACTACCCACGGTCCGCCGACCCACGTCTCCGGCCTCGGTGCGGGCCCGTCGGCCATCGCGTAAGCGTGCCAGTAGGCCGCGGAGTCGACATCCCCCATCA
>SDBV01010278.1_pt1 | contig 12289 bp, 8 predicted proteins | sample 2277081 | NCBI WGS metagenome assembly SDBV01 (sample SAMN10402039, study PRJNA504765) | marine sediment metagenome | isolation source: marine sediment core GS10_PC15, 223 cmbsf | place: Arctic Ocean: Southern Knipovich Ridge | collected 2010 | reverse complement strand
TGCGCGACGAAAACTGCAATCCATGGCGAAACGTCCCAAGCTCATGCGAGGCATCTTCTTCCGATGTTGTATCGCAGAACTCTGCAGTTAACGAGTGGGACATTTTTTTCCGAACGGGCCATAAGAGCGTGTGGTGATTTCGCAAACCAGCAAGGTACACGACGAGTTTGAAGCGTTTCTCGATAAGTTGCGCGCGGCTATCGAGCAGTAAACGCATAACAGGGAAAAAGGAGATCATCATGAACGGTTTAACGATATCTTCGCGGATCATTCGACGGGTTTTTTTAATCGTGGCGGCACTCGGGATCGTTGGTCTGGGGCAGTCGACCGCGAGCGAAGCGGATACGGTTCGAGATCGGCTTTGGATCTTCGCCTGCGCCGCCAATAGCGACTTTGCAAACATCGGCCGCCGTTCGGTGATGACCCCGGCCGAGGGCGCGTTCTATCTGGATGTTCCCAACATTATCGTCGTGCAGTCCAGTGAAAGAGAAGCTCCGCACGGACGTTTGCAGCCGCCTTTCGCCCAGTATGCCGTGGCCATGCGCCCGCTCGCGAAAATGGTCTGGTCGGTTGTGGGCTCGGGCGGTTTTCACTGCGAGGAAGAGACCAAGGAGGTTCTACAGCTTGCCAAGACGTCGCCCAATTTCGCCGGCGTCATGCTCGACGACTTTTTCTTCTCCAAGCAGGAAGAAGGCCGCTGGGCCCGCTTGAGCGTGGAGGAGTTGACAAATATCCGCCGGCAACTCGACGCCGGCGGCCGCCCCATGGAAATCTTCGCCACGGTCTACGCCGACCAACTCCAGCTTCCCATTGCCGACTACCTGAAGCTGATCGATGTCGTGACTTTGTGGACGGTCAAGCCCGAGGACCTCAAGGATCTCGAAGCGAACCTGAAGAAGGTCGAGGCCGCGGCTCCCAAGATCAAGAAAATGCTCGGCTGTTACGTCGTCGACTACTCGCGAAAGCAAGGCATGCCGGTCGAGTCGATGAAGCTACAGTGCCAGACGGGCCTCCGCTGGCTCAAAGAAGGCCGCATCGACGGCATTATCTTTTTGGGAAACACCACGATGGACCTCGGCTTCGAATCCGTGCCGTGGACCCGTCGCTGGATTGGACAGGTGGGAGATATCGAGCTGCAGTGACTTACGGCAGGGGGATATTTTTTATCTTGTAATCGAACCGCGCCGAGAGGATATCGGCCGGGGTTTTATAGACGAAAGTCAGATCGGTGGGCGGATTTTCCAGGTCGAAAAGATAGGTCAGGCCGACTCCGTTTTTGCTTTGGTGGGTCGTTTCGAAGCCGTCGTCCATGATCTTTTTGCCGTCTGGCGTTTCTAGATAGGCCTCGTTGTTGAAGATCCAGTCGCGGTGCGACTGGAGCGCTTCGCCGGCCTCGTCGAAACGGATGGAGACGGCGATCTCCCAGATTTCTCCGCTGCGGCGAGCGCCTTCGAGGGTGACCGTCACGCCGGCAACACGTTTTTCGACCCCTTTGGCCTGGGTCAGTTTGTCGAAGCGAAACGTGGTAGTCTTGCCCGGCAGAACAACATCGAGACGGCCGCTGAGGGTGGCGATTTTCTTAACGTCGCGAGACGGCAGGGCGAACGGCAGATACATTTCCACCGTCGTCTCGTCACGGTCCACTTGAGAGTTGATTTCTCCGCCGCCGCCGTCGTCCACCGTCAGCGAGCGGCCGTTTTCGTCAACGGCCTCGATGTCGGACAACCGCTGCCGCAGGCTGATGGGCGAAAGACGCGGCTCCCAACTGACCTCCAGCTTGACTTGCATCGACTGCCGGCCCCTATCGCGGAGCTCGCGGGTGGCGATAACGGTAACCGGCTCGATGCGAAACGGCCCCGAATAGACCGTGCGGGCATGGCGCTGGGCGTCTTTTTCGCCTTTGGCCACAATACCCACGGCCGCCTCCATGGCGTAAGGATAGACCGTCAAGCCGGCCTGGTCGAGAACAAAGTCCAGCGCTTCCCAAAAAGTCACATTGTCCAGATCGATTGACAGCTTGGGGTCGGTTTGCGCCTGGCCGAACTTCTTGCGCAAGTCGATGATCTTGTTGCCGGTCTGTTTTTCGACCGCCGCCAGGAATTCCGACAAGGGCACCGACTCGCCCACAAAGGTCACGGTCGAAGGGCTGGCGGCTTGTTGCGCCAGCGCCTCTTGCAACTTGCGGCGAATCCGAGCCAGCCGCTGTTTCGTCTCGGCCGACGTGCGACTGCCGAGTTTGGGCAGCAGTTCGAGTGCCCGGGGACCGAGCTTTACCAGACCGGCCTCGGCCTGCTGCCGGTCGGCCAGCCGCGGGCCGTCGAGTTGGCGGACCAACTTACGCACATCGAGCGCCAGTTGCTCGGCGGATGAGGTGTCGTCGGTCGGTGCCGCCAAGAGACAAACTGCCAATAGTAGAACGCCGCTCATCGCCTGTCCTCCTGCCGTGTTGATGGGTTTCCTTAAATTGTATACGCGGTAACCGCGGCGTGTCGCCACTAAAAAGATCATTTAAGGAATCATTTTTCTGTTTAGCCCAAGCGTCCTCATGGCTATGCACCCCCAGCAAGAAGGGTGCCCGGTGACCTAGACTTGAGAGTGGACTTTGCTCTTGGTACTGTTCTTGGATCTTCATAGATGAATATTCGCACGACTCGCTTCATGCCGACCGCCTGTATCATCATCGGCATTTTTGCGGTCGCATCGTCGTCCGTCATGGCCGGCTCGGTGCCGATCGAGGGCATGATCGAAGTTACCGTCGACGGCCGCACCTTCGAGGGCCGGCCGCTGGCCTGGAACACACGCCAGGTCCATCTGCTGGGCCGCGACGGCCGTCTCTGGTCGTTCGACCCGGAAAAGGTCACGAAATTCAAGCGAACGGCCCAGCGGTTCAAGCCTTATTCGACCTCGAAGATCCGCTCCATGCTGCTGCGGGAGTTGGGCTCCGGGTTCGAGGTTACCGGCACGAGCCACTACATGATCGCCCATCGCAAGGGCCAACGCGACAAATGGGCGCAGCGGTTTGAAGAACTCTACCGCCGCTTCGTGCGATATTTTTCCGTTCGCGGTTTCAAGCTCAAAGAGCCGCCTTTTCCCTTAATCGCCGTCGTCTGCCGCAATCAGGGCGAATTCATGCGGCTCACGGCCCGACGAGGAACGTCGGTCGGACGCGGCGTGTTGGGCTACTATTCGCTCCAGAGCAATCGAATCACGCTCTTCGACCGCGGCGACAACGGCAGCACGTCGCGCGACTGGCAAACCACCGATTCGACCATAATACACGAAGCCACCCACCAGGTGGCTTTCAATACGGGCATCAACAGCCGCTATAGCCCGCCGCCGCTTTGGGTTGCCGAGGGCCTGGCGACGCTTTTCGAGGCGCCCGGCATGTACGATTCGACCAACAACCGCTCACGCGAAGACCGCATCAATGGCCTGCGGTTCGCGGATTTCAAGAAAATCCCCCGCAGCCGCGACGGCGAATTGCCCACCGCCCTGGTTGCTTCCGACGGTCTTTTCCACTCTCGCCCGGGCATGGCCTATGCCCAGGCCTGGGCCATGACCTTCTATCTGGTCGAAACGCAACCGCGCAAATTCGCGCGATATCTCAAAAAGACGGCCGACCACCGGCCCTTCACAAAATGCACAACCGCCCAGCGGGTGGCGGATTTTACTTCGGTATTCGGAAAAGACTGGCGGATGTTCGACGCCCAATTCGTACGCTTCATGAGCGGGCTGGATTGAAGGCGTGAATTCTACGAAAATATACCACACCCGGTGGTTTGGCGACACTCTACGGGGTGTATGCAGTTTTTTACCTGCACACCTCTGCTGGAAGGGGTATTATGTTTGCAGTATGATTTATTTGGAGGATGCAAAGCACTTGATACGATAAACTTGCTATTCGGACAATCGTGAAGTGACCAGAAGCCAGGGAGGAGGTCTATTCCAAGCATGACCACCGTTGCCGTCAATCCGGAGCTTATTCGCTGGGCCGTGGACAGGTCTGGTTTGCCGGTTGACGAGTTGACTGAAAAGTTTTCGGAATTGCAGCAGTGGCAAAAAGGGGAAAAACAACCGACCCTCAAACAACTCGAAAAGTTTGCCCGTCGGACTTTCACGCCCCTGGGTTACTTGTTTCTGTCATCCCCACCGGAAGAGAAGTTGACGATCCCGGATTGTCGCACAGTTGGCGATACTCCCCTCAAACGCCCCAGCCCCAACCTGCTGGAAACTCTTCAAACCATGCATCGCCGGCAAGAATGGATGAGGGATTTCCTGATTGAACAGGGCCAGGAACCTTTGCCTTTCGTGGCCTCGGTAAAACGTCCGGGAGCAGTTGCAGCGCTTTCTGGTCGGATTCGATCCACACTCAATTTATCCAAGACCTGGGCTCGCGATCACTCGACATGGACGGATGCTTTGGACGCCTTGCACGAATCGGCGGAGGATGCTGGAATCTTGGTGGTGAGAAATGGCGTGGTCGGCAACAATAGTTACCGAAAACTCGATCCACAAGAATTTCGCGGCTTTGTTTTGTGCGACAGCTATGCGCCTTTGATTTTCATCAACGGCACGGACGCGAAATCGGCGCAAATGTTCACATTCGCCCACGAATTGACGCACTTGTGGATGGGACGCGGCGGCTTGTTTAATCTCATCAACATGATGCCGACCAACGACAAAACCGAAATGTTTTGCAATCGCGTCGCCGCCGAATTCTTGATTCCCGCCGATGATCTCAAGAGCCGTTGGGCCGAGGCAAGCGGCACATCCGATCCTTTCCAAACGGTTGCCCAACAGTTCAAAGTCAGCCCGTTGGTTGCCGCTCGGCGGGCGCTGGATTTACGCTTAATCACCAGCGACGAGTTTTTTGTTTTCTATAACCGTTATCGGGAGGTAGAACGCGATCAACCGAAAAAGCAGTCCGGCGGCAACTTCTATAGCACCCAGAATTTTCGTCTCGGAAAACGGTTTGCATATGCCGTGGTTCGCGCCGCCCGCGAAGGCCGCTTGCTTTACCGAGATGCTTATCGGCTTACGGGGCTCAGAGGAAAGACTTTCGACAGTTACGCCAAACGACTCATGGAAGGGATGGGGAAATGACCGCGGAAAAAGTATATTTGCTCGATGCAGACGTCTTCATCCAGGCAAAGAACCAATATTATTCATTCCAGATTTGCCCCGGGTTCTGGGAATCGTTGATCCTGGAAAACGCCGAGGAGACGGTCTTCAGTATCGACCGTGTTAAGGCGGAACTGGAAAAGGGCAACGACGAGCTTATGCAGTGGGTAAAAGACACCACCCCCAGAACGTTCTTCAAGAAAACGGACAGTAAAGCTGTCATTGAATGTTTTACGAAGATCATGAACTGGGTGCAAAGCGAACCACAGTATTACGACTCGTCCAAAGCCGAATTCGCCGGTAGCGCAGATCCGTGGCTGATCGCATACGCCAAATCCAACGACTTGGTTCTTGTGACACATGAGACGTTCGCGGCTGACGCAAAAAACAAGATCCCAATACCGAATGTATGCGTTAACTTTGACGTAAAATTTACTCGCATTTTCGAGATGCTCGAAACACAGGAAACACGTTTCGTCTTGCCGGGACGAACATGAGTTCATAGCGGGCAATAGCAGTGCATGCTCGCTTGTCTCAATCAAGTTTTCCCGTTGATACCCGCAAGTTCCAACGCCAGATCCTTGACCTCTTTCAAGGCCAACTTGCCCGTGCCCAGCACGGGTATCTCATCCACGCGGTGGAAGCCGCTGGGCGAAGGGATCCAAATTGCCGGCAAGCCGGCCTGCCGCAGCTTTTGACAGATCTCGGGCGGCTGGCAGGGCAGAGTCGTGTAGAGCACGATCAGCCGTTCGCCCTTGCCCGGGTCGGGGACGGAGGTGACGGCGATGCTTAGCTCCTCGACGTCCAGCCCCAGGGCTTCGACGATGGCCTCTTCCACGCCGATGTGGGGCACCATTTCGCCGCCGATTTTGGAGAAACGGCTGATCCGTCCGGTGATGAAGATGAAGCCGTCGGCGTCGATACGGGCCACGTCGCCGGTGACGTACCATCCGTCGCGGACGACCTCGGCGGTCAGTTGGGGATTGTGCAAATAGCCCTTCATTACGTTGGGCCCGGTGACCAGCAACATGCCGGGCTGGTCGGTATCGAGATCCTCGCCCGTATCCAGGTCGACGACCTTGGCGGCGATGCCGGGGAACGTCTTTCCGATGGAACCCTCGCGGGCGGCGAGCTGGTCGGTCCGCGTCACGCGGCTGGCGGGAATGTTGCAGGAAACGGCCGGCGAAAGCTCGGTCGTGCCGTAGCCTTCGGAGGGGCGGATACCGAATTTCTCCTCGAAGGCGTCGGAAACATTTTTGGGAAGTTTTTCCGCCCCGGTGACCACCACGTCGAGCGAGGCGAAATCCTCCTTGGCGATGCGGCGGATAAACGAACGCAGGAACGTGGGCGTGGCTATGAGGATGGTGGCGGCATTCTTGCGAACCAATTCGCCGATGGGACGGGCTTCCAGCGGATTGTGGTGATAGGCCACCTTGGGCTCGATCATCAACGGGGCCCAAAGCGTGGCGGTGTAGCCGAACGAATGGAAGAAGGGCAGGATACCCAAGAGCGTGTCGCTCTTCTTCAAGTCGAGCAACTGCGCGAAGGCGTCGACGTTGGAGCCGATGTTGCGGTGCGTGAGCATTACGCCCTTGGGCATGCCCGTCGAGCCGGAGGTAAAGATCAGCGTCAGCAGGTCGTGGTGGTCGATGCGGGTCAATCCGAAAGAACGTTCCAGCAGCCTAAGCGGAATCAGCCGCGCCTGGGCCACGCCCAGCAGCTTGTCGGCCAGGGTGGCCTTGCCCTTGAAATCCTCGATGTAAACCATCTCGGCAGCGAGCTGCAAATCCAGCTTGTCCATCACGCGGCGACTGCTGATGACGTGGCGGATACCTGCCTGGCGGATGCAATCGTTAACGATCCGGGACGACTTGACGCTGTAGTTGAGGTTCACGGCCACGCGTCCGTCGACGGCCATGGCCGCGTTGGCGATCATGCCCACAACCGTCGGCGGCAGCAGGATACCTACGTTTTTTTCGTCCGCGGCCAGAACGTGTCGTCGAAACAATCGCCGCAGCACGAGCGTGCGCGTAAGCAACTCGCCGCCGGTGAGGTCCATGCCGGTGGAGTCGGCCGCCTTGGATCGGCCCATGCTTCGGCGGCAGTTTCTCAAAAATCGTCGCGCGGGAATCAGTTTGGCGTTGTCGTCCATGTAGGCTGCCTTTACATCTAGTGCTTGCACGGCCCGCCGCACCTCTTGGATGCTCTGGGGCTTGTGAATAGGTTTTCCAAATAGTATTGAAATCGGGTAGGGCCACTGTCGCGGCCATTTCCAAAAAAACCTGCCCCCCTCGAAACTGAATATACTGCCCCAGAGCCCGTGCAGACAAACGGGGATTATGGGGACGCCGGTGCCCTTGAGCATCGACAGGAACCCCGGCTGGAACTCGTGCATCTGGCCCGTGCGGGTGAGTTTGCCCTCGGGGAAGATACATACTAGATCGCCGTTCTTCAACGCCGCTCTGACGGAACGCACCGCGGCGACCACCGATTTTCGACTCCCGCTGATGGGAATCGCCTGCATCTCGCGGGCCAGCCAGGAAATCCACCAGCCCTTCACGTAATCCTCCCAGACTACCATGCGGACGGGCCGCGAGGAAGTGATTGTCAACAGCACGCCGTCGATCCAGGAGACGTGGTTGACCACCAAAAGCGCGCCGCCTTTTTCCGGCAAGACGTTCATGTTCTCCACACGCACACGGTAGATCGTACGGCTCAGCAGCCAGACCACGAAGCGGACGGTCGCGCCCGGCAGCAGCCAGACAATATATACAAACACCGGCAGCGTGGCCACGCCCGCAACCAGGAAAATCTGGCGGGCCGAGAGATGCAGGACGTTCGAGAAGAACCAAAACACGCCGGCCGAGACGAGCATGCCCGAAAATGTTAAGAAGTTGGTGGCGGCCAGAACCACGCCGCGGGACTGATCGGGGCTGCGCTGTTGCAGAAACGCCTGCAAGGGCACGTCGAACAGCCCGGCCCCCGTGCCCAGGAAAAATAGACATACGCAGGTCAGCCCATAGGCGTCAAAGAGCGAAACCGCGCTGGGCGAGGGCACGCCGAACAACAGCATGGAGCTAATCGCGATTATGCCCGCCCCGATGGGCACGATTCCCAGTTCCACCCGACCGGCCGACCAGACACCGGCCAACACGCTGCCGCAGCCCACGCCCAGGGCCAAGGCCCCCAGCAGCGGGCCGACGTAGTTTTGCTGGACGCCCAGTTCCTTGATGGCGTAGGCGTCGACGTTAACCTGTGCCAGTGCGGCCAGCGCCCAAAAGAACGACGTGCCCAACGCCGCGCGAAGCAACGAGCGGCTGGAGGCCAGTGTACGCAGGTCGCGGACGGTTTGTGCCGGGAAGTTGAAGGGGAAACGTCGCGCGGGGTTGGCCGGCGGCAGACGCCTGATCTGCATGCTGGCCAGCCAACCGGCCACCGCCACGCTCAACAAGGCGGCCGCCGCAAGCCAAAGGTTGTGCGTACCCAGCGGGCGGCTTTGCCAATACAGCAGGTTGCCGGCAATCGTGCCCAGCACGATGGCCACCACCGTGGTCAGTCCGACCAGGGCGTTTGCCGCCGAGAGGCAACGCGCGTGAACCAGCTCGGGAATGCTGCCCAGCTTCGACGGCCCGAACAAGGCGCTCTGCGCGCCCATCAAGGCCACGACGGCGAACATCAGGTAGAGGTTGCCGCTCCAGATGGCGGCCATGCCCAACGCCATGACGACGATTTCGGCCACCTTGCAGCCCACGATCACCCGCCGCTTGTCAAAACGGTCGGCCAGGTACCCGGCCGGGGCCGCCAAAAGGATATACGGCACCACGAAACAGGCCAGGCCAAACGACAAAGCCGTGGCTGCATGCTCGTGGCCCACCATCTCCTTGCCGATGGGCACCACCAGCCAGCGGAACATGTTGTCGTTCAGCGCGCCGAGAAATTGTGTAATCAACAGCCCCATAAAGCTCCGCGAGGCCAGGCCGCGGCGGGGATCGACGCTATCTGAAATCAGGTCTGAAGAAACGGTCATACAACTGCAACGGTCGGTTTATCGAGCTGGGGGTGGCAAACGCGGTGGACAATTGTGGCACGGCCATCCTGGCCGTGCGGTGCTTTTTTCACGGGCAGGATGCCCGTGCCACAATATTCGTGATAACTCCTATGGCGGAAAACCGGGCGAAATGCAACAGCAATGCCTGCGAAAATGGCATTTTGTTTGAAAAACGCCTGATTCACCTGTAAATCCGGCGGCCCTGTGGCTAATAATATCCTCCCCGCAACGAATAGACAGCCATGACCGAAGACAAACTACGCCAAATGGTGGGGCGAAAAAACACCTTCAACCTGGTTTTGGGCATACTGCTGTTGCCGGGTTCGCTGCTGCTTTGGTTTATTTCGTTTTGGATTTTTCGCGGGCTCTTCTTCATTTCGCTGTATTGGCTGGGCAAAATGTTTTGGCCCAGGTTGGATGCCGCCTCGGCGAGTTGCTACATCGCCGTATTCTGTATGATCGTACTGGCGGTGGAAGGTCTGCGGTACTCGCGGCAGTTGTTCGATTTACGGGAGTTCAGCCAATCGAGCTTTGGTTCTAGTTCGCTCAGCACAACCTCCTCCGGGCGGATCGTCAACGCGGTTATCTTGGGGAACCCGCTGGGCAAGGCCTATGTCATCAGCCAGTTCCTATACATGGCGCCCGAGACGACGCTACAAGCCGTCAAGGCGTTGCGCTCGCGACTGCCCTGCGACGCCGAGACGATCCGCCAGGCGACCGATATTTTCAACCAGTTGCATCACGATCGGCAATGGGTAGCGCGAGACTTCTATTTAGACCGGGCCGCTGCGGTTTTGCTGCTGGAACGGTTGCGGTTGATTTGGACCAGCGACAAAAACGGTTTCCACGAAGTCCGCATCCCGCCGGCCGCCGATAATAGCCGCTAGGAACCCGAACGTGGTTTTTTACAGGCAAAACACCGGCCTACCGCCAAAAGCATTCATGAGCTATTATTTCCATACTGGGGTTGGGCGCAAAAGCCCCCCCCTTTCCGCCCAAGCGACTCGGGCAACATTTCTCAAAAGCAAAGGAAAAACCATGTTGAAATTATCCCCGTCCACACGTCTGTTTTTGTCGAGAAACCTTATCCTGGCTGTTGCCGTCTGTGTCTTCAGCGGCGCCGCGACGACCGTGCAAGCCGATACGCTGCTGCGGTTTAAGCACACCCCGGGCGAGAAGCTGACCTACGAGTGCAAGGGGAATACGTCCACCACCATGGTCATCGACGGCAAGACCATGACTTCGAAGGTGAAAAACGGCATGGTCTTTTCGTCCCAAGTCAAGTCGGTCGATACGGACGGCGTGGCAACGGTGCTAACCACAATCGAGCGAGTGAAAATGTCGATGACGATGCCTCAGGGTCAGAACCTGGAATATGATTCGGCCGAGGAAAAGGATCGCAGCGGCATGGAAAAGATGATTGCCGACCAATTCGCAGGGATGGTAGGCAAACCCTTCGAGACGAAAATCGACGCCATGGGTAATATCAGCGATATGAAAATGCCCGAGGGATTTGCGGATAAGATGGGCATGGGCGCCATGTTCGGCGGCCAGGGTATGAAGCAGATGACCGCTAGCATCGCATTTCCCCAGGAAGCCGTTGCGGTTGGAAAAACCTGGACGGCCACCACAACAATGGCCGGCCTGCCGGGGCTGGGCAAGATGACAGTCCAGCAAACCTACGAGTACATGGGCCCCGACAAGGCCGACGCGAATCTGCAAAAGATTCACCTCACCATCAAGATGGAGATGGAGTCCGCCGAGGGTGCACCGGTGCGAATGAAGCTCAAGGACCAACAGAGCAAGGGCGAAATGCTTTTCGACAACCGTGCGGGCCGCCTGCAGCAATCGAATGTTACCAGTAAAATGGACTTCGAGATGGATATAATGGGCCAATCCATGACGAATTCGACCACCACAACCATGGAGATCAAGCTCCTGCCCAACAGCGGAGCTAAATAGCGTGGCAAAAAAACGGCGCAAGCAGAAGAAGCCGCAAAACAGCGAGCAAAAACCGCCGGGCATTTTCGGCTCGGAGATGGGCCTTTGGGTGGGAATCATTGCCAGCGTCGTCTTCATGCTCTACGGCGAGGAGTTGTTGGGCAACTTGGCCAACATCACGCTGTATACCAGCTTGTTCCTCTGCCTCTTTATCGTCATGCTCTGGCTGTCGTTTTCGGTGGTGCGACATGCCGACTGCCTGGCGATCAAGCTGGGCGAGCCCTATGGCACGCTGATCCTTACGCTCTCGGTGATTAGCATCGAGGTGATTATGATCGCGGCCGTAATGCTCACCGGCCAGCAGAGCCCCACGCTGGCCCGCGACACGATGTTCGCCGTGCTGATGATCGTGCTCAACGGCATGGTGGGCGTGACGCTCTTGTTGGGCGGCCTGCGACATTCAGAACAGGAGTACAATCTCCGCGGCGCCAACGCATATCTGACGGTGATAATAACGCTCTCGATCCTGGGCCTGGTGCTGCCGCGTTTTACCAGTTCCACGTCCGACGCCTCGGTTTCGCCGCTGCTGGCCGTTTTCCTGGTGCTGATGACCGTCGGGCTATACTCGGTCTTCCTCGCCATCCAGACGATGCGGCATCGCGGCTTCTTCATGGAACCGCTGGGCACGGGGTCGACGGAGAACGATTCGCAGCGGTCCACAAAACAGACGTCCCCCAGCCGGCAAGAAAACCATCCGTTCACCCGCTCGGTCGGCTACCACGCTTTGTTTCTCATCGGCTCGATGCTGCCCATCGTCTTGCTCTCGAAGAAGATGGCCGTTCTGATCGACCACGGCATTGCCACCATCGGAGCCCCGGCGGCCTTGGGCGGCGTGGTGGTGGCCCTGCTGGTGCTCTCGCCCGAAGGACTGGGCGCCTTGCGGGCAGCCTTGCAAAACCGCATCCAACGCACCGTCAACATCTGCCTGGGATCGGCCCTGGCGACCACCGCCTTGACGATCCCCGCCGTGCTCACCATCTCGCTGGTTACCGGCAAACACCTCGAACTGGGCCTGGACCCGCAGGAACTGGTGATCCTGGTGCTGACGCTGCTGATATGCATGGTCAACTTCGGCAGCGGGCGGACGAACATCCTGCAAGGGGCCGTGCATCTGATTAT
>SDBV01010277.1_pt1 | contig 12289 bp, 8 predicted proteins | sample 2277081 | NCBI WGS metagenome assembly SDBV01 (sample SAMN10402039, study PRJNA504765) | marine sediment metagenome | isolation source: marine sediment core GS10_PC15, 223 cmbsf | place: Arctic Ocean: Southern Knipovich Ridge | collected 2010 | reverse complement strand
CATCGCCCCGGTTGGCTCGTTCTCTGGCGTGGCTGGACGAAACTGCAGTACATGCTCGACGGCTACCTCGCCGTCAAACGAAAAACATGTGGGTAGACCTAAGGTGCAAGCACCCACCCTACAGCCAATCCCTTTTTCATCCGTCAAGCTGAAGGATCTCTCGAATGAACCAGCCGAACGAAGAGACCCTTGCCAGGCAGCGTCGCGTCGCGGAGAAAGCGGGCGTGCCGCTGATCCGGCGTCACATCTTCCTCTGTTGCGACCAGACCAAGCCCAAGTGTGCCGAAAAGGAGCAATCGCTTCAAGCCTGGGAGTACCTCAAACGGCGGCTGAAAGAGTTGAAACTGACCGGCCCCGGCGGGGTCTACCGCACCAAGGCCAACTGCCTGCGGATCTGCACGGGCGGTCCGGTGGCCGTGGTCTATCCCGAGGGGACCTGGTACGGCGATTGCCACCCGCCGGTGTTGGAAAGGATCATCCAGGAGCACCTCATCGGCGGCCGCGTGGTCGAAGAGCACCTGATCGTCCAACGTCCGCTGGGCCCGACGCCGGGCAGCGACGTGGCGGCCGATGCACCCCGGTAGGGCCGATTTTCATTCCGCCTTTCGACGTTTGGCGTCCGGCAAGGCGTTGACGAGGTCTCTGGCCCCTTTTCTTTTCCCACCCCACTAGCGATACCCCGGGTTCTCACTATAATGGATGGCATGTCGTCTCGGGCCACAGCCGTTCGCCATATTTCGAAGATGCTGGAGGGGCCGACTTGATGGATTCAACTCCTGGAACCACGCCGCTCGAGATTCACACGTTGGATACCCTGTGCGCGGAACTCGTGAGTGGTCGTGGTATCGCGATCGACAACGACAACGTCGTTCAGCTTCACACGAAGGCCAGTCGTGCGATCTTCGATTGGTATCTACACCATCGAGACAAATGGACCGGCAAGAACATGAAGGTGGACGTCGCGAGCATTGCGGAGCAGATAGACAAGACGCCGCCGGAACTGGATCCCCTTGAGACCCCGGAGACATCGAGCGGGCCACGAACCCTGCATCTGAAGTCCGTGCGTGCCCATCGCTTTGGCGGGATTCATCGTTACGGCAGTCCCGATAGACAACCGGAGGATTTCGAGTTCGATATCGAAGCCCCGCTTTCCATAATTGAGGGCAACAACGGTGCTGGAAAAACGTCACTCCTTTCTGCCATTTCGTGGTGCTTGACCGGTCATATCTACCGCTCGCATCGGCCCCCGGAGCTAGCGGAACGCCCTATTGAGATCTGGCCGTCGCAATCCGATGGGACGACGGAGGATATGGAGGATGATGCTGTTGCGCTCGCGACTGTTAGTGCTATCACTCCACTGCCGCCCGCGGAGGTCATGAGAGCGCTTGACGGATCGCCACTTCCGCTCGACACCTGGGTGGAACTCACGTTCGTCGATGACGATGACAACGAAGTCAGCACGATTCGGCGATCACTCCACAGGGCGCCGCGCGGGCGGGCAATCACTGTCGTTCGTCCCGATCTCTCTTGCTTGGCGGTCCCACCGATCGCCCTTGAGATCGGCACACGAATGACGGGATCGCTCCCATACATTCGCCTTGGCGACGAGTCTCAGTTGGGCACTGCCGTAGCGGAGTTGACGGGGTTTAGGCCGCTGAAGGACCTCGTCGGTCACGCAAAGTTATCGCAGCAGAAACTCAAAAGGCAACTTCCTAAGGAGCGCGAGAAGGAGATTGAAAAACTAGACGGAGAGTTCCTCGCAGAGCGACAACAACTCGCTGAGCTTCTCACGAAACACGCAGAAATCGCTCCACCTCTATCTCCGCCACAGCCTTCCTCCGCGGACTGTCAGAAGGATTTGAGAACACTGAAGGCGCATTTCGAGGCGGAGAAAGCGAACGCGCTCGCCAACGCTCAGGAGATTCTTGGCGAGACGTTCAATCCGGCCGACGACAGTATGCAAGAGGACTTGAGGAACAACAGCAAACCCGCGATTGCTGCGGCCAGCTTCGACGCGATCGGCAAGTTGCCCAGTGCGAAGCGTTTGCATAGTCTTGGTCAACTGAGCGAAGAGGATTTGGACGCTGCCGACTTGCTTGTCGACAGGATCCAGAAACAGGCGGAAGAGCTTGCCTCGCTGCTGCGTGATCCTGCCCGTGCTGCCCGCCTTCAACTCTACGCCAAGGTGGCCGGTTGGCTCAAAGAACAGGGCGAAGACCTTGGTTTCGGTGCGAAGTGTCCGGTGTGCGCGACGGATTTACGGGGAAAGGAAGACTCGGTGACACGAAGGCCCATCCTTGATCACCTTCAGGAATACGTGGACTCAGAGTGCAACCACCTGGAATACACGATTGAGAAATGGGCGGGGTCCGCACACAACAGCCTGTCGGGTGAGCTTTCCAGTACGCTCTCAAGTGAGCTGCAAAAAGACTTACCTGATACAGTGCGTGATTTGATTGAGAACGCCCTTGTTGATGAACTGTTTCAGTCAGCCTGTTTCTCGAATGCGTTAAAGGCACTCAAATCGACCACGCGACAGTTGTGCGAAGCCCACTTGTCTGCCTTGCCGGCACTCGAGGAGCCTCGCGAATGTGTCTTCCCCTCCGACATAGAATCCGCCACAAAGGCTCTCGCCCTTTCCGTTAACCGCCTTCGCCGTGCCATTGCCTTCTCCCGTTGGCGTAAAGCTAACCGTGAGGCCTGCCAAAAAGCGTTCCGAGCCATTGTCGGCCGGGAAGTTGCTGCAAGTGAGCTGCCCGATGCGGCGGAACTGGAACTCGAGGAATGCCCTCTCGTGCCGCGTTTGGCTGCTCTCGATCGCTTGGTCACGGATTCCGAGCCTCTGTCGATTGCTCTGGAGCGGGTCAAGAAGATGACGTTGCAATTTGCGGAACGGCGAGAGAAGGAGAAGAAGATCACGAAATACTCGGAGGCTGCCAAGGCCATCGAAGATCTGTTGTCGCTTGGCATCCTTGTTGATCGACAAGTCGAAACACTCATGACAACACTCGCCACGGAGACCGTTCGCTGGAAGGACAGTTTGTACAGCCCGGCCTATACCGACGCCCCTCGCAGCAGCCATCCTGACGTTCGGGAGGGTGGCAAACTGGCAATCGATGCCGAATCAGAGGGCACGATGACAGCAGCACAGCACATCTGCAATTCCTCGGACCTGCGGGCAACTCTGCTCGCATTTCTACTGGCATTCTGGAAGCATCTCCTATCAAAACGGGGAGGTCTTTCGCTGCTCCTGTTCGACGATCTGCAGGAGATGTTTGACCCGCTCAATCGGCGACGCGTGGCCAACACGATATCCGAAGTGGCGGCCGGACGGTCGACAATCATCATTACGACCAACGACCACGAGTTCGCCAGGAAAATACGCGACTCGGCGACAACTGATTCCAACGCAAGTCGAGTCGACCATCGGCAGCTTTTGCCAGCAAAAGCGGCTGGCCTGCGAATGACGCTGAGCAAGTGCATTGACGCGATCTTTCGAAAGCGAGAGGAGTTTGAGAAGAGCAAGACAGAAGACGACAAGGTGGCACAGGACTATTTGAACGAACTGCGCATGTACATTGAGGCCCGGTTGCTGGGCTTCTTTGATGTTCCCGACCCCAACATCCCCACTAGCCCAACATTCCGTGACTTGGTCAATGCGATCAGGAGACGCGTGAATGCTAGACTTGAGGGATTCTCAGGTCTCGTGTTCAGCAAGATGGTCTCGGATCCGGCTCTTGCTGACGGTAGCGAGGTGGCCCGCCTCATGAATGAATCTCACCACAGTAATGCGCATCTGATTACGTACAATGACGTGTTTGAAGTTCGCGGGGACTTGAAGCGCGTGCTGAAACTCGTACATTCTGCGCACGAAGAGTATGAGAGACAGCTGCGAAGGGATCCTCCCGAAATCACGCCTGCGAAACCAGTCGTGGCCGTCCAAGGACGGGACCTTTCGTTCAGCGTCCCGCAAATCAATGTATTGGCTGCCTCCACCGCAGGTTCACCGCTCTGGGAAACCGCCGAGGCGGACGAGCCATTCTCATGTGATTGGCTCGGCAATCATGCTATCTACATCAACACAACAGACAACTTCGGTTTTTCGGGCCAGCGGAATTGCCGGGTGATAGTTGACCTGGACAATGAGAATCCTGCCGACAAGAGCCTCGTCATCGCCCTTCATGGGGGCACAACTTATGCACGCCGCCTTTTGCGACCAGACGGGGACCTTGCGCAGGTTGTTCTCGCCGCCGAAACAAGTAATCCCATCGAACGGCCTCCAGTCCTCCTGTTGGCCGCGTCGGAAGTCCGTTTACTCCCAGTTGTTGGCATCTTGTTTGGCAACAGGCCGGTATACCCGCTTCCAAGTGTTGAAGCACAAATCGACGAGGCCTGCCGAATACTCGATGACGACGTCGAGATCGTATTCACTGTGCGTGGTGAGAGTGCCTTGCCGCTGGTCATCGAAGGGCAAGCCATCTTGGGGGGGCGGCAGGTTCGTCCTGCTGCAATGCCGTCCATGGAGGGAAAGTTAATTGCCCTGGCAACATCGGGTGGGTGTGCCTTCAAACGCGTCGGCAGAACGCTCGCAGGCGCGACGCATGTTCGCCAATTCGAGTCGGTTGGCGGCCTCGGTGAGTCGATTCTTGCTCGAACGGAAGAAGTAGAAGATGATCGATTCGGCACGCTACCACTCGTCGAGAGTGCTCGTGAAATCCTGGGAGTGCTTTACCCGCCAGAAGCCTGATCTATCCTGTCTTTTCTCCCCCGGCAAGGCGTTGACGAGGTCTCTGAGGTCGGCTGCCCCGCCTGCGGTCCGTTTTGGACGCCGATCTCCAAATGTCGTGACGGGAGGAATCTGCTACAATTCATCAGCACAGAATGCGCCCTGCAACGGAGTCGATTCAAGAATCACCAGGCAGCGTCACTGATTCCTGCTGGGTGCGGACCGCCAGCGCCGTACCCTCGCCGATGGCAGTGGGTGGTGGTGCCCGGCGGAGCAACCCGATTGGGACTGGACAAATGAGACACGCGATCTTTCCGCCGACCGTCGTATTGCTAACGTTCCTGTGCTTGGCGTCACGGTCGGGCGGCGCTGCTGAGACGGTGGCCCGCAAGGACTACGCCGTGGCCGTATCGCAATCGACTTACGACCGGGATGGCTGGAAGCCGGTTGTCGAGGCGCTGGTCGCAAAGTACGGGGCCAAGGTGATCATTTACGACGAGGCCGTGACCGAGTCGCTTCAGAAGCTGCAAAGGCAATTCCCGCGGTACACCTGTTTCGTAACCCAGCCGACCGAGACGACGCGGAAGTTCGTGGCGGAAGTCCATCGGCTGACGCGGCGGCTTGACGACGATCCGTACACCGACACCCGCTGGGGCATCCTGACCGGATACGATGCCGCCAACGCGTTGGCGATCGCGCAACACGACGAGCCGTTGGTGGTCCGCAAGGTGGCCGCGGGCACCGAGGTCGCTTTGGACTGCTGCGAGGGAGGGCTTTGGTACGACGAACTGGTCCAGGGCAAAATGGTCCGCCGGCGGCCCGGTGGAAAGATCGAGCAACTCCGCGGGCCGGATGACACGACCGCCGCCCTGGTCGATACACTCAACGAGTATCGGGCGGATCTGTTCGTCACCTCCGGCCACGCCACCGAGCGAGACTGGCAGATCGGTTTCCGCTACCGCAACGGCCAATTTCGATGTGCCCAGGGGCGGCTATACGGCCTCGATACCCAAGGTAAGAGGCATCCGATCGACTCGCCCAACCCCAAGCTGTACATGCCGGTCGGCAACTGCCTGATGGGCCATATCAACGACCGTGACGCCATGGCGCTGGCTTGGATGAACTCGGCCGGCGTGAAGCAGATGCTGGGCTACACCGTATCCACGTGGTACGGCTACGCGGGCTGGGGGTGTCTGGACTATTTTGTTCAACAGCCCGGGCGATACACCTTCTCCGAGGCGTTCTTCGCCAACCATCACGCGCTGGTGCATCGGCTGGAAGATCCGGCCACCAGCGCCCGGGATAAACGCGGACTGGCCTTCGACCGCGATGTCCTGGCGTTTTACGGCGACCCGGCATGGGAGGCCCGCATGGCGACGGGGAAGTTGGCCTACGGGCAGACCCTCACCGTCGAGAACGGAGTATACACCTTCGAAATCGGGCCCCATCTTGGCGACAACAGCTTTGCCACGGTCAACACGAACGGCTCCCAGCGGGGCGGTCGTCCGCTGGTGCACTTGCTCGACCACCGCGTCAAGGACGTGCAGATTATTGACGGCGCGGATCTGAAGCCGGTGATTGCCGATGACTTCATTCTCGTGCCTCGACCTCAACGCGGCGAACCGACCCCAGCGTATCGCGTGGTTTTCCATGCCGAGCGGATCGAGTAGCCGCTGGGCGGTTCAGAAGCCTGCTGTGCGCCGTGGCGCCGCTGATCCGCCCCGGGCGGTTCGAACCGGACGGCATGCCAAGTGCATCTATTTGGTCAAGTTTCCCCTCGCGGCGTTACCACTGATACGATCAACCTGACCGACCACGGAACGCTCGCCCAGTCGATCAGAAAGCCGACGTATGCTTGTTTGGGCAAAGACGGGGAGAACGCGATCGTGGAACGGCTGTATCTGGTTGCTGCCTTTGCGATCATCGCAGCGGTGGTGGTGATCGTCGTCGCCGTGCGGGCAAAGCTCCGAACGGACGGATGGCGACAGGTTGCCGCCGATCTGGGACTATCTTTTCCGGGAAGAGACAACGACCTGCTCGAACGCTTTGGCCATCTGAGGATGCTCAGTCGAGGGCACTCGCGCCGCATGACGAACGTGCTGGCAGGTGACGCGCGTGAGGTTGAAATCAACGTGGGCGACTATACCTACACGACCGGTCGCGGCAAGACGAGCCAGGCACACCGGCAGACGGTCTGTATACTGCAAAGTCGGGAATTGAACGTGCCACACTGCTTCTTGCGGCCGAACTCGCCACAGTTCGACTTCCTGGGCGAGTTGTTCAGCGGACGGAACATCGGCTTCGACGACGATCCGAAGTTCTCCCACGCCTATGTGCTGCAAGGAGAGAGCGAAAACGCGATCCGGGAAATCTTCGATCCGGCGGTGCGCGCCTGGTTCGTCCAGCGCCGCGGAGACAACTTGCACTTCGAGGCCTTTGACCATGCCCTGATGTTCCACAGCGCCCGCCAGGTCCTACCCGAGCAAACCCGGGGCGTGATGCAGCAGGCGTTGGAGATTTGCAACCTATTGGGGCAACGCCAAGGCGCCGCCGCAGGAGCGTAAGCTAATCGCTCCTGGTCGCTAACCGACGGTACTCGAGAGGACGTCGCTGGAGAAGATCGATGAATCCGCGTATAACGGCTCCCGTGTTCGGTTTGATTTGCACGGCGTCATTGCTTTCCGCCGCCGCCGACGAATCGGTAGCTCACGGCGAGCGAGAAGCCTTTCCTATCGTCTGCGTTCTCGGACCGCCGGCAAACGATAACCGGCTGGCGCACTGGCAGCGGATCAAGGACGCCAACTTCACGATCGTTCTGCCAAGCTATCAGTATGACGATGCCGATCAACTGAAGATGTTGAATCACTGTCGGCAGGTCGGCCTCGGGGGCCTTGTCCACGTGAAGCGATTGGCCCCGCCGGGCTCCAGCGGTTCGCCGCCTGCCGCCTGGCGTCAACTCGTCGGCGAGGCCGTCGAGCGTTACGCCGATCATCCGGCTCTGTACGGTTACATGGTCCGGGACGAACCGGGGGCGGACCTCTTTGCTCAGCTTGGACGAGTCGTCAACGAGTTCAGCCGGCTCGATCCACGACATCCCGTCTGCATCAACTTGTTTCCGGTCCACGCGTCAGACGAGCAGCTACAGGCGTCGGATTACGTCGAGTATCTGGATCGCTACCTGCAAACGGTGAAACCGCCGTTTCTTAGCTACGACCACTATCCACTGCTGCGCGACGGCTCCGACCGCCCCGATTTCTTCCTCAACCTGGAGCTGACTCGTGCCGCGGGCGCCAGGCACAAGACACCGGTCTGGACGGTGGTCCTGTCCGGTTGGTCAGACCACTTCAGAAAGCCGACGGCCGCGGAACTACGATGGCAGGTCTACAGCGCGTTGGCCTACGGCGCCAAGGGAGTGGCCTATTTCGCCTATTGGCCGGCAAACGACGACTACACGGCGGTGGTAGATTACGCCGGACGCCCCCAGCCGCTCTACGAAGCCATCGGCGAACTCAACGGGAAGGTGCTTTCACTCGGGTCAGCGCTGCAGCACGCCACGTCGACAGCGGTCTATCACACCGGCAAGTCGATTCCCCAGGGGTGCCGCCGACTGCCCGAAAAGGCCGCGCCGCTGGGTGTGCCGCGCGGATTGCCGTTGGTCATCGGGCTCTTCGAGAGCGGGCCGAAGGACCGTTACGCAATGATTTTCAATCGCGATTATCGGCAATCGGTTACGGTACCGGTTGAGTTTCGGCGTGAAGTACGCAAGGTGTCGATCGTAGCGGCAAGCCAGGATCCGCTTCGGCAAGCGAGCCAGCGCCGCCGGATCGAGCTTGTGATTCCCCCCGGCGGTGCCACCCTGCTTCGGCTGCGAATGTGAGCTGACGCAGCGCCCACGGGAAGTCTTCTGCAGGCATTCACCCTGCTGCGCCGGGCCCGTAGCGTCACCCCCACCTGGGGTTCCGTCGCGGCGGTTGGGGTGGTATGCTATTGCTCTTCGCGATCCAGACCGACTGTGCTCTCTCGCTTGAGGAATTCATGGAAAAACGCAACGCCCGCATCGGCCTCGTGCTGTTCGTTGTTTATTCGCTCTTGTACGGCGGCTTTGTCTTTCTCAACGCGTTTGCCGCCGACGTGATGGAAATGACTCCGATTGCCGGAGTGAACCTGGCGATTCTGTATGGCTTCGGGTTGATCATTGCAGCCCTCCTGCTGGCTTTGGTTTATGGCTTTCTGTGCAAGGAACAGCCCGCCGAGCAGGAGACTGAGCAATGATCTACGAGCACTCGTCGATCGCGGTTGCGATCTTCTTCCTGTTTGTCGCAATCACGCTTGGGATCAGCTTCTATCTCGGCAGCCAAGCCAAATCGTCGCAAGGCTATTTCACGGCTCACGGCGAGATCCCGTGGTTCGTCAACGGGCTCGCCTTCGCCGGCGACTATCTCTCGGCCGCGTCGTTCCTTGGCATTTGCGGGATGATCGCCTTTTACGGTTACGATGGCTTCTTGTACTCGATCGGGTACCTGGCGGGCTGGATTGTGGCGTTGTTTATCATCGCCGAGCCCATAAAGCGGCTGGGAAAGTTCACCTTTGCCGACGCACTAGACGCCAAGTTTCAATCGCGCGGCATCAAGCTTGCCGCCGGCATCAGCACGCTGGCCGTCAGCATCTTCTACCTGATTCCGCAGATGGTCGGGGCGGGTGTCCTCGTTCAACCGCTGCTGGGCTTTCCGCATTGGGCCGGCGTGTTGTTGGTGGGGACCACGGTCATCATTATCGTGGTCACGGCGGGCATGGTCTCGACGACTTGGGTCCAGTTTCTGAAAGGGTCGCTGCTGATCGTCTTCAGTGCCGTGCTGACGTTGATGATTCTCGCTCGAGGATTCGAGACCAACGCTGGTGGTGAAGGTCGTCACGTGTTCCGCACTCTGGGCCCACTCGATCCGCAGAATCTTGAAGCCGAGCTCAGCCGTGTTGCCGGTCTTTCCAACGCGAAGCTGCTCCCGGCAGGCGGCCCGTGGCAAGCAACCAACTTCGTTCGCACGACGGACGACGATACCAGCGCAGTTACGGTTTGGGCCGTCGCCCAACAGGAAGACGGCAACGTTCTTTTGTCGGAAGGCCAGTGGCTGACTAAGAAGCCCGATGGCACCATCCTCGTCAACGGCGAACCGAAAGGAACCGAGAAGGGCGAGCCAGGATTACACCCCGTCGGTCACGTCAGCCGCCTGCCGGGGAACGTCGAAAAAACGGGCCCGCTGGGGCCGCTGTCCTTCTTCAGCACGCTGCAAGAAAGCGAAGTCGTTCTTTGGGGAAACGAAAAGATCAACGAAAGCGACGGCTCGGTAACGACCGTCTACTTCCAGAAGCCCACGCCCGGGCATCGCATCCTCCGTCCCGGAGAGCACCCTCGCTTCAAGGGAATCCGCAGCGACAATCCCATCGATAAACTGAACTTCTTGTCTCTGATGCTGGCTTTGTTTTGCGGAACCGCTTCGCTGCCTCACATCCTGATCCGCTATTACACCGTCAAAGACGTAAGCAGCGCTCGCAAGAGTACGATCGTGGGCATTGCCAGTATCGGCTTCTTCTACGTTTTGACGCTTTACATGGGCCTCGGAGCGATGACCAGCGGTGCGCTGGACGTGACAAACAGCAACATGGCCGCACCGCTGCTGGCACGCAGCATGAACGAGTGGCTGTTCGCTGCGATCTCGGCGATTGCGTTTACCACCGTGCTGGGCACCGTCAGCGGCTTGATCCTCGCCTCGGCGGGCGCGGTCACGCACGATTTGATGTCCAGCTTCATGGGGATCAACCTGACGGATCACGGGAAAGTGAGATCTGCCAAGATCGCGTCGATTGTGGTCGGAGCAATTGCGATCGTGTTGGGAATCTTGTTCAAGGAACTTAACGTCAGCTACTTGGTAGGTTGGGCGTTCAGTGTGGCGGCTTCGGCCAACTTGCCGTCGCTGGTCATGGTGCTGTTTTGGCAAGGTGTCACCCGCCAAGGTATCATCGCAGCGATTGTGGTTGGCATGACCAGTTCACTCGCCTGGATTCTGCTCAGCGCAGATACCTTTACTAACGTATACGGCTTGTCGGCGGACCAGGCGATGGTTCCCTTCAGCCAGCCCGGCATCGTGACGATTCCGCTCGGCTTCCTAACACTCATCGTGGTGTCGCTAATGACCCAAGGCAACGCCGCGGACGAGAGCTAACGGCGCGACAACGATGTTCCGAATACGTGGACGATTCGCCACAGAACAACGGAAATTCGGGGTAGGGCTTGGCCGGTCTTCCGCCCGATGTAGAATTAGGCGTTGGCCTTTCGCCGCCGGTCAGGTAAAGGGCCGGGCTCTCCGATTGTACCGCTAGGCGGGGGCCATTTGACGGAACAGTGAAACATCGGGCTTCAAAACAGGTGTCAACGGCATTTTGCCGAATCGGCTAAAAGAGTCAATAGACCCTACAAAACAAGGCATTTGGCGGCGTAGCTCAGTTGGTTAGAGCAGCGGAATCATAATCCGCGTGTCCGGGGTTCGAGTCCCTGCGCCGCTACTTCATCAATCGCGGATGTAAGCCTCTCCCGCGTAAACACTTACGCCGCAGCAGGTCAGGGCTTGCCCTGACCAATAGAACTGTCATCACGGCGACTACCCGTGTCGCGGATCTGATGACAGTTAGGGCCCGTATCGTCACTTCGCCGATCGGCTTTCGCGCGTTCAATCAGGCCCGCCACAGCCACACCGGCAACGGCGGTGAAAGTCGCACGGACAGTGAAAAGCCGCACGGCGGCCCGTTTTCAAGGTGGCTACTGCGGCGAGGCGGGCGACGGCGGAAACCGCGCCGTCGTGCCTTGGCACGATCCTTGCACTGTCTCGAGCCTGTGTATACCGATCCCCCTCCCCAATCTGGGCATTGGCCCAAGGAGACACGAATGACCCGAACTCGAAAGACACTGTTGGCGGCCGTGGGGGCTGCGATCGTTCTGGCGGGGGGCCTGATCTGCATCACGGACGCCCAGGCCCAGTGCTACAGTTTCAGCCCTAGCTACGGTTATGGCCGTGGCAGTGGCTACGGCGGTTACGGCTACGGCTACAACCGGTACGGTGGCGGCTATGGCATGTCACGGCCGATTTGGCACGGCCCGTCGGTCCATCTCGACCGGGTGTACCACCGCGAGTACTCCCACTGGACGCCCCACCGAGGCTTCCACAGCCATGGCCACTACGACCGCGTTCCGCACTTCGTGCCCGGCCACTTCGATTTCCTCCACGGAAATCAGATCCACACAAACCCGCGACATCACCGCTAGAGGTGTCGGCGGGCAACGCGGTTTACGGCACGCTACCTCGGTGGCGGCAGACGGTCGAGCGTTTGCCGCTGCCGTGTTTTCTTTTCTTGCCGGGAAGGCCTCAATAACGCAATGACGGGTTACAGACCTTAGGTTTACCCAGGTTTTCTTGAGTAATTTTTTCAAGATGTCAGGCAGGAAGCGGTAAATGCTAGCATGATTAAGTTCTTGTGGCTCAAGGGACTAGGTTGCGTTGGGCTGTTTTGTGT
>SDBV01010276.1_pt1 | contig 12289 bp, 10 predicted proteins | sample 2277081 | NCBI WGS metagenome assembly SDBV01 (sample SAMN10402039, study PRJNA504765) | marine sediment metagenome | isolation source: marine sediment core GS10_PC15, 223 cmbsf | place: Arctic Ocean: Southern Knipovich Ridge | collected 2010 | reverse complement strand
ATTAAGTGATTTGGATTTCACTTGTAATATACTGTTTTTCAGTGTGTTAAACAATAATTATGCTGCATTTTTAGCTCCCTTTCTGCTTAATATTCAGGCATTTATAAGGTGCGAAACTTTAGTTATTATACCTATTCTCTGCAAAATCAAGCATTATAGCCTTATTAATAGGATAAATCCTAATTGTATATTTATAATGCTAAATTTAAATATGGCGGAATTAATTGCCTTTTTCTTTCTCCTTATGAGTATCATTTACCCTAAAGTAGTATTAAAGCATATAAAGATGATTTATGTTGTTTTGTATTCCAGATGATTTTATATTTACCGCCATATATTAATTTAGTTTATTTAATATCAAAAACATGAGCATTTCTATTCGAGGGATCAAGCAAAGAGATTTCATTATTGATGAGAAAGATAGCCTTTGTAAGAAACTGTCTATGCTAATTGAAGGGCATTGTACTATTGGGGTAAAGGAAGCTATCAAAAAGTATGGCTATACAGAACAAAGGTATTACCAGCTGTTGAAACAGTACCACAAAGGTGGAGCCGGGGCATTAACAAACAACAAGCGTGGCTCAGACAAACAACCTGTTCGTACCCGGGAAGCGGTAAACCAAACTATCAGGCTTCGGTTTTTAGACCCGTTAGCAAGTGCTGGGGTCATTGCCCAAAAGCTGAAGCAAATCGGTTATAAGGTTAGTAAACGTAGTGTTGAAAGGACGATAACGGATTATGGGCTTCAAAAAAAACTCATACGCTAAATCCAAAAAAAGAGAAAGAAAAACAAGACGTTGGGGTTCAGATTTCAAAACGTGAAAAAAGAATAATAAAAGTTAATCCGCAAAGCAATGAGCGGTATTTCAGGGAAGCATTATCAAATAAAATAAGCAGTACCATAATAGGCTTATGGTTTCTTGTAGCCGAGCATTTGCAATTAGGCAGTTGGGATTTAATAAAAGGTTCCACCGGATCAACTGATATTGATATTGAACCCCGTATTGCAATGCAAATTGTCAACGAAGCATCTCTTTGTAAAAATCGGGTTAGAGGGAAAAACTATATTACCCATCAGGGTTTTGAGCTTTTAAATGGGCTTGGATTTCTGGCAACCGATGAACACGTTCATGATTTATTAGACAATTACACGGTATGCCAGGCACAGAAGTTACAAGAAACATTAGCAGCAATAAGATTAAATAACGGGCATTATGAAGGGGATATAATAGCCATAGATCCCCATCGTATTATATCTACCACACAAAGGATAATGCCTAAAAAGAAAAAGCAACCCGAGAGTCCTTCGAAAAAAATGCTCCAGACATTTTTTGCTTTAAGTACCCAAACAGGGCAACCGATAGGATGTGGGATCGGATCGCCTGGAGCAAATACAACAAAAGCAACTATTGATTTACTAAACATGGTGCAGCGGGTGAATAAAAAAGCATTGATACTTGCCGATAAGGAACACTTTACTGAAAGACTAGTACGCGAAATAGATCAAGATTACCAATTTGAATATTTAGTGCCGGCTTTATCGACAGGCAGGATAAAAAAAATAGAAAAGTCGCTGTCTTATAAAATGCAATGGGCTGGATATGGAGTAGCAGAAACCATGTTCAATTTTAGGGGGCATAAAGAAAATTATCGTTTAATCATACAGCGAGAAGGTGAAACTGAACCAAGCTATCGATATAAATCTTTTTTATCTTTATCAGATAAGCCGGCAACGACACTCTTGTCTGAGATGTACTGTGAGCGCTGGTCCATAGAAGATTTCTTTAACTTCGATGGAGCGATGGGATTTGACAGAGCCTCTACATTTAATCTCAATATTAGATATGGAAAAATGTCATTGGCATTGTTGGCTCAGGCAGCATCATATCAATTTAGACAAAAATTACCAAAGCCCTATAATCGTTGGAATGCAATACATTTGTCCGATGCTGTATTTAATAAAATTGATGGAGACATAAGGGTTAAAAAAGATACTATTATCGTCACATGCTATAATACTCCAAAAGAGTTAAACTTGCAGGATAACTATCAGAATTTGCCTGAAAAATTATTGTCGCAGGGGATTAACCCAAGGGTACCATGGCTATATAACTTTAAAGTAGATTTTAGATTTAAATAACCATTTTACTAAAATAAATATGCCTGATAAAATCGCTGAAAGCTTTCGGGATAAAACACTATGAAAACCCTGCGGGAACAAAGATAATAAACGATTTGACTGTGCTTATGCTAAAGCTTCAGCGACACGCGTGCGTTATATTTTTTATGGAATAGCTATGGCTATAACAAATCAACCCTGCAAGCTGGCTCGTTCGCTAAAAATGTTTACTAAACATTTTTTTAACGCTCCGCCCTCTTGCAACTCATTCATTATCATTGTTTTTTGAAAGAAATGAATTATTAGAGGTTCCCTATAGTTATTTTCGTGTAATAGCGTACTTTTCACAAGTACGAAAGACCGAAGTTGAAGGCAGGCAATGGCATTCTTCTTACTTCTCTTTTCAATACATTTCTTTAAGCACTTTTAGTAGTGTTTGCATTTTAATTTCTGTTTCATTCCATTCTTTTTCAGGATTGGAATTGGTGATGATACCGGCCCCCGCAAACAGTTTGGCATGATGCTGTATAAGCTTCATGCATCGCAGATTTACAAAAATATTACTTTCTTTTTTTAGATTTACAGGGCCAAGAAAACCTGAAAAATACTCCCTGTCGAAGCCTTCATTTTTCAGGATAAAATCTTTTGCAGGTTCTTTTGGCATACCACAAACTGCACTGGTAGGATGGAGCAATTCCAACATTACTGAGCCTAACTGAGGGTAATCTACCTGATCCATGTCCACATTATAGTCTGTTTTCAGGTGAACGAGGTTGCCACTAAGATGAGTTCGTGGTCCGATTTCTTCAAATTCGCGAAGTCTTATTTTTTTAAAACAGTTTATAATATACCTGCTGACCATGGCTTGTTCTTCAATATCTTTTTGTGACCAGGTTGTGTCTTCCAAATCTACATCATCGTTATATGCCTGGGTTGCAGCCAAAGCCACAGTTTGAAATCGTCTCTTATTATTAATATTAATGAGTGTTTCCGGAGTGGCTCCAATCCAGGTACCAACTTCCGGTATGAAAGTCATATAAACAAAGGCATTTTTATAATGATCAATAATGGATTCAAAGAATTCTGTGGAACTAAATTGGTCGGGCAATTCAATCGTTTTGTTTCTGGCAATTACTACCTTTTGAAAGACGTCATTTTTTATTTCATGAATCGTTTTTTCAATAAGTGATATGAATTCATTTTTTTGATCATTTACCTCACCGGTTTTTATATGTACATTTTTTGCTACTGATTTTTTATTCTTATCCGGATCAAATAACTCAATTAATTCCTCGAAGCTTGTTTTTGAATGAATCAAATCAAGGTGCTTCGTTTCACCATTTTCAGTAATGTGAATGTCGCAATTGATGAATTTTATTTGATGGTGTTCTGAGGAAAATGGATGAAAAATAAATCCACAACCCATCTCCTCAAGATGCAAATGATCAATATTTTTTCCTGCAGAAAGATCGATGATAAGATGCTTGGTATTCTTTGCTTCTTCGTTAATCAGAGGGTTTGGTAAGCGATACATGGCACAGGCGAAACCTTGGTTTTGACACATTAAGAAAATTTCCTCCAGTGTAAATTTTTCCAGAAATGCCTTAGTTGATGTTTTTAATATATCCTCACTAATTTCTTCCATATTCTGCTTTGGTATGCAACAGCCTTGCCAATTACTTTTTATTTTTTAATAAAATTCGATTGTGATTAGTTAAATGAAAAAGAAAGTTCGTCTGGGAATTCACTTCCCGGATATATCGATTCATAACTCATATTCAATTATTTAGTTTTTCTTTTTGATTATTGCGACGGTCAATCTACTTACACAAACCAGATCATCTTGTTCGTTTGTGATTTTAATATCCCAGACATGTGTTTTTTTTCCTAAATGAATGGGAGTGGCTATTCCAGTTACGAATCCATTTCTGGCTGATTTTATGTGATTTGCATTGATTTCAAGCCCCACACAATGGAATTTTTTCATGTCGACAAGAATCGATGACGCCACACTTCCAAGTGTTTCTGCAAGTACGAGCGATGCTCCACCATGGAGCAATCCCATGGGTTGGTGTGTCCTGTGGTCAACAGGCATTTTGGCGGAAATGAAGTTTCCTCCCAACTCCAAAAACTCAATACCCAGGTGCTCAACGCAAGTATTTTTACTTATTTCCTGAAGATGTGATACATGAATATTTTTATCGAACATAACTGCTTGCAAAATTTATGATTTTGATATTCCTTTGCGGCCAAATATATATAAAATTGGAACCTAAAAAAATTTATTTAATCAGGCACGGTCAGACAGGACACAACCATCGCGGGATTGTCCAGGGAAGGTATGTGAACTCAAAACTAAGTGTAAGAGGGCACAAGCAGGCCGCTGCATTTTTTGAAGTCTATAAAGACGTGCCATTTCAAAAGGTTTACACCTCGACCTTGCAACGAACGAAGCAAACCATTCAGCAATTTCTAGATCTTGGCCTTCCTCATCAAGAGTTGTCAGGATTGGATGAGATATGTTGGGGGAAGTCCGAAGGATTATTTGCCAACGGCGAAAACAACAAAGAATATTATGAGATAATAGACAAATGGAAATCGGGCCAATTGCATCCGAGGCTTGAAGGAGGAGAGAATCCACTGGACGTACAAAAAAGGCAGGAAGAAGCCCTGAATCATATTGCCTCTCAACCGGAAGATCTCGTTTTGTTGTGTATGCACGGGCGCGCCTTAAAAATAATGCTGGCCTGGATTACCGGTTTGAATATGAAAGAAATGGATTCATTTGATCATGACAATTTGAGTTTGTATATTTTGGAATATAAAAACAATAGTTGGTCCATTGATACCCATGATGAGCGAGGCCATTTACAACATATCAATATATAATGATAGATAATACGGATAAAGAAGACCGACCACCCATCTTTGGCAGCTGGAATAAGCTATACATTTTCGTCCTTGGAAATCTGGCATTTTTAATCATTCTATTTTATCTCTTTACTTTGTATTATTCATGAGTACCATTGATTGGATTATTCTGTTTGGGACATTGATTTCCATCGTGAGCTATGGTGTATGGAAGACCAGAGGTACAAATAGCCTGGATAGCTATTTAAAAGGTGATGCCACCAAATGGTGGACAATAGGTTTATCCATCATGGCAACTCAGGCGAGCGCCATTACCTTCTTGTCAACACCGGGGCAAGCATATACCGATGGAATGCGCTTTATTCAATTTTACTTTGGATTGCCTATAGCCATGATCATAATATCGGTCTTTTTCCTGCCTATATATTATAAGTTAAAAGTATACACAGCGTACGAATATCTGGAAAGTCGTTTTGATCTGAAAACGCGCTTGTTAGCGGCTTTTATATTCCTGATTCAAAGAGGACTGGCTGCCGGGATTACCATTTATGCCCCAGCCATAATTTTGTCTTCATTGCTGGGTTGGCGATTGGGATATACCACAACCGTAATTGGTGTATTGGTTATTATTTACACCGTTAGCGGTGGAACTAAAGCTGTTACTCAAACACAAAAACAGCAGATGGCAATCATGATGGGAGGGATGGTCCTCGCAGGTATTTTGGTAATCACCTCGCTGCCTTCAACTGTAGGATTCACGGATGCATTGCATATTGCCGGCAAAATGGGCAAGCTCAATGTCGTTAATTTTGAATTTGACTTAAGTGACCGATATAATTTTTGGTCAGGAATAACCGGCGCTGTGTTTTTATTCATGTCCTATTTTGGAACCGACCAATCTCAGGTACAACGCTATTTGTCAGGCAGATCGCTCAAAGAGAGTAGATTGGGTTTGATGATGAATGGATTACTAAAAGTACCCATGCAGTTCATCATATTATTTGTAGGCGTCATGGTTTTTGTGTTCTATCAGTACAATCAACCTCCTATTTTCTTCAATGAACCTGTGCGTCAGGAAATGAAATCGAGTGAAGGCGCCACAGCTTTTAACCAACTGCAAGAGGAATATGATCAGGTATTTTCTGAAAAGAGATTGGCCGTTGAAGCCTTAACGAAATCAGTTGATAGTAAAAATGAAGAGGCGGTGAAATCGGCAGCAGAGTATGTCAATCGTTTACAAAAAAAATCAGATGATATCAGAAATGATGCTAAGCAATTAATAGGCGAGACATTGCCCGAAGCGGAGACAAATGACAAAGATTATATTTTCATGAATTTCGTTATGAACAATCTCCCTGTAGGCATCATAGGCTTGCTCTTTGCCGTTATTTTTTCAGCAGCCATGTCATCGACATCTTCCGAGCTGAATGCCCTGGGTTCTACCACGACAATTGATTTTTATAAGCGTAACATCAAAAAGGAAGCCGATGACACCCATTACCTGATGTCATCGAAGCTATTTACTTTGTCATGGGGAATTATAGCGATCATATTTGCCTCATATTTATCACTTTTTGAAAACTTAATACAGGCCGTAAACCTGATTGGTTCTTTATTTTACCCTACGGTCCTTGGCGTTTTTGTGGTGGCATTCTTCTTTAAGCGCATTGGTTCCAACGCTGTTTTTATTGCGGCTCTGGCTAGTCAGGCCGCCATATTTGTGATTCATTATCTTAATATGATTGGAAAAGCGGGCGTTTTTACCATGGGCTTTCTTTGGTACAATGCCTTTGGCTGTATTTTGGTGGTGGTTTTGGGATTTATTTTACAATCTTTGAGTAGTAAAAGTAATCGAGCTGATCGATAAATGAAAGAATAAAAAAATCGATACTAAGGAATCATAAATTGCTGGAGTCAATCCTTCAAAGGTTCTTCCAATTGAGCAAATGGATATACTGGTATTTTCCTGATAAATCGAGCAAACCTTGAAGGGTTTCTGGGATAATGCATAAAGCCCATTAAACCCCTTATCCTCATCGCCTGTTTGCTGACCTTTAGGCAGGCTACACCTCACCACCTTTCTATCTTCCGTCATTACTGTGAACCTGCCTCGACGGTAGGTGGGGAATCTTGCTGCTATGAAAAGATCATCGCTGCCAAACCAAGGATTGTGCTATCCGACATAAAGCTCAAAGTATACCTGTGGAAATGTTAGGAAAGAACGACCTGAGCCCATTCTAAATTCCTTATTTCTTATTTGATATTTCTTATTTATTTCCCGAGATGCTGTTGGATAGTGCTATCCGACACTTGATTCCTTTTTTTCCGTACTATGAGCATCAAGGCACAATGCCCATTCATGTGCTGTCGGATATTGCTATCCGACATAGTGCGTTAAGTGTCTGCTCAAAAATAAATTACATTTATGATGCATAATTATACCATATCTTTGAAATATTTTATCCTCCAAAATCCTCACAATAACTTGCTATTGTTGTGGTTTTGAATAAAAAAATATTCCAAATCTGCGGCATACTTACTTTTCAAAATAGCAATTTATTTTTTAGCAGACCCTAAGGCTTGATATGTCAGGTGGAAACACCTGACAGCACCGTGAAAGAACGACCTGAGCTCATTCTAAATTCCTTATTTCTTATTTGATATTTCTTATTTATTTCCCGAGATGCTGTTGGATAGTGCTATCCGACACTTGATTCCTTTTTTTTCGTACTATGAGCATCAAGGCACAATGCCCATTCGTTTTCTTTCAAAAGATCGTCGTCGTAATACGCCCATTCGCTTTCTTTCAAAAAGATGTGCCATCACACTACGCCCATAGCACTTTCTTTCAAAAGGTAGGTCGTCGTAATACGTCCATGGCACTTTCTTTCAAAAAAATGTGCCGTCGTACTACGCCCATGGCACTTTCTTTCAAAAAGTAGGTCGTCGTAATACGCACATAGCACTTTCTTTCAAAAAGATGTGCCGTCGTACTACGCCCATTGTACTTTCTTTTTAAAAGAGGTAGAATGTTAGTACTCCCATAGTACTTTCATTCTAAAAGAGGCAGCGTATTAGTGCTAAGATAACGCTTTCTTTAAAAATAATTGAGCATAGTAGCACTCATACAGTACTTTATTTCTAAAAGATGATCCTAATAATGCTCACACAGCACTTTTTATTTATAATATGCCATGGTACATGCTTCTAAATAAGTATATTGGATTATAAAATCAAAAAAACTATATTAGTAACATTGAATAAGTTAACCTTTAAACCTATTTATTTATGATACCAAAAATCCATGCAAAAAGCCGGGCAGGAGATGTTAGTGCTACTGCCACTTCCATTCTAAAAGATTTTAGCAAACGCGATTTTTCGGCTGATCCGTTTATGACATTCCTGATTGGAAAGTTTAGCGTCAACAACAAGATGATGACGGAAGCAATAAATGAGAAGGCCGTCTATTCCATTTTGGCGCCCATAGATGAGAAACGCGATAATAACCTGAGGGTTATTTTTTATGAAGTAAATGCCAAGGAACTGTGGACCATTGCCGCAATTAGCAAGGCTGCGTCTATCGTTGCAGAAGTGCTCGACAAGTATGGCTTGGAGACCGTTGACATGGCCTACGCTACCGAAAGTGCGAATATCAACGCATTGCTTCAAGATTTTAAAAAGCCGAAGGTGAGCGAAGCCATCGACATACTACCGGGTTTAAGCGATTTGATACTTCAGCTTGAAGCCGCCCAGGAAGAATTTGAAACTGCCTTTCTGAAAGTGCTAGAACTGAAAATTGAAAAAAAGAAATTGATTTCAGCGACAAAGCTAGGCAGGGTAATGCGCAAACAAATAAACACTGAGATCATCGTGTACCTCAATGCGATGGCCATGTCGACACCTGACACGTTTAAAGACTGTGCCAGGGTGGTTGAGGAAGTAATTGAGAACAATAATCGTAAGGTAAAGAACAGGCTTAAGAAACCTGATGTCGAATAGACCTCAATTTAACGCACTATAATAATGAAACATCGGGTATTGAATTATCCGATGTTTTTTTTTTGGGCTTAGGAAACGTAAATCTTTAGCTTCCCCAAAGTGATCCGCCTTTTCCCTTTCTAGGTCGTTAAAATTTTGTACCATCTCCTTGATAAGCCTAATAGCTGCCTATGTTGCATACAAAGTTATAACGCAGAGCTACGCAAAGAATTCGCAGAGCTCTGCAAAGTGTAAACCACGATATGAAAAACGCCAAAATTTGCGCAACGTATTTAATCACAGTTCCGAACGTAGAAAAACCCACCACACATTTAAGCACATTTGGTTTTACCATTGCCCAAACCCCTCCCTGAAAAACCAAAAGAGCTAAAATTTTCCACCCCACAAGGGAAAGAAAATTTAGAGCGACATAGTTTGGCGTTTCATGCTTCTACTTTTGTATATGAAATAAAAACAAACAGTATGCAATCGAACAAATTAACCTCAAACCAAACAGTGGATTGGACTTTTGATCCAAATAAAATATCCTTTCCAGAAGTGTTTGCTGCAAGGAACTATACATACCTAAACTACTTCGGATTATTTCTTTCCCAATTCAATTCAATACCAAATTGTATACAAGTAAATGGCATTGACTGTAAAAAGGCCAACATCTGGTTTGCCGAAAAATACAAGTTAGGTATTAAAGAATGTTACTATTCTGAGATCAGAATGGATCAAAATAAAAAACATGGATTTGAAGATGCTTTCTACTTCCTCTATGAAGATCTAATTGTTAATTTTGACACTCTACGATCTGTTTCGAGATTCCTCTTTCGAAAAACAGAACTCTCGACTGTTGAGCAAATAATAGCTCAGCTTACCAAGTTTAAGAAGAGAAAGCAAAAACCTGAAATTTCGTTGCTTGTAAATGGAAATAATGGTATTGAAATAAAATCGTTGGAAATTTCCAAGCCTAAATTAAGTATTGAGGATAACTATAATGATGACTTTAAAGGGTTACATAAAACTATATTGAGGAGACTTTCCCGTAAGAATGAAAAAGGTCTTGTTTTGCTTCATGGAAAACCTGGAACCGGAAAAACTTCCTATATCCGTTACCTGATTGCTTCCATTAAAAAGGATGTGATTTTTTTACCTCCCAACATGGCTAGTGCCATAACAAACCCAAATTTGATTTCAATCCTAATTGAAAACCCAAACTCAATCCTTGTTATCGAAGATGCGGAAAACATTGTGGTTGATCGAAATAAGGATGGTAGTTCTCCTGTCTCGGCATTATTGAATATTTCTGATGGCTTACTTGCGGACTGTTTAAATGTTCAAATCATCTGTTCTTTCAATACTGATATTTCAAGAATTGACAGTGCATTCATGAGGAAGGGAAGACTGATAGCCAAGTACGAGTTTAAAGAATTGGAAGTGGAGAAAGCCAAGCAACTTTCAAAGAAACTAGGCTTCGATACGCAAATAGATGTACCGATGACGCTCACCTCCATTTATAATCAGGATGAAAATGATTTTCAGCAATCGAGGAGAACAAATCCAATTGGTTTTAGAGCAATATGTGAAAACAGCTTAGGTGAGAATTGAAAAAAGCTGGTATAGATAAAAACAGACGAGTATGATTTCTGATGTAAAAGAAAAAGGAAGCCATATCCAGGATTATACTATAAGCAGCAAGAGAATTCCGAACATTAAAGAAGACAGAAAGGGCCTTGTAGGTATTGTAAGTAATTTATTTGTAATTTTATTCGGCTCGCTCCTCGAACTATATGACGAAAAATGTAAATATATTTCATACATTAGCAAGGTAGGCTTTAGACTACACAGAACTTTTTAAGTACAATTAAAGATAAAAAAATAAGTGGTCTTGCATTTGAATCAGCAAGATGTAACCATAAAATAATAAAATGAATAACGTAGCCGAACTTCTACATTCCGTAGATAAAATCAGAACCAGGTACAATGAAATCGCCCGAACGACCGGAGAAAACTATAACTTGTTTGAAATTCTGAATATCGAAACCAAAGAACTTATACATACCTACTTCTTAGCGGATATGCTTAATCCAAAAGGGGTTCACGGTTTGGGAAACCTCCCCTTAAGGCTTTTCCTTCAGGAGATTAAGAAGGACGAATTATTTTCGGACGATCTCCGAGTATACGCAGAGAAGGACTATGGAGCCATTGACAAGTTAAATACACTTGGAGGCAGAATTGATATTTCACTGGAAAGCCAAAGTGGAAAATCAATTTTGATTGAAAATAAAATTTATGCACGTGATCAGGAGAATCAATTATTACGGTACTATAATACTTTTAAGGATAGAGGTGACAGTTTTATACTGTACTTAACATTGGATGGGAAAGACCCAGAAAAACAAAGTATCACCAACGCTAATAAGGAAGAATCTCTAACTAAAAGTGAATTTTTATGTATTTCATATAAAGAGAATATTATAAAGTGGTTGGAGAAATGTCATGAAAAGGCCATTGATTTACCACTCCTCAGGGAGACTTTGAAGCAATACATTGCATTGATTAATATATTAACAGGAAATTCAACAAATAGGAAAATGAGTAAAGAAATAGGAAAACAACTCGCACAATCAAAACAAAATATTGAGAGTGCCTTTGAAATAGAAAATTCTATCGATAGCATGAAAAAGGAGCTTCTTGAAAGGCTTTTTGTTCAGGTTAAGTCCCATTTCGATAACAAAGGTTTCACTGTGGATATTCAATCGTATGAAATTCGGTGGTGGTACATCACATTGTCCTGTCAAAAATGTAAAGTCGATATATATATATGTTTTGATGAGGGAAGGATATCGCTTGGAGTACCGAATCCTGAGAAAACCTTTGATGATTCTAAAAAAGCACTTTTTCAAAAATTAAACGCTTATAAAGAATGTCGCGATGGGAAAGAAACAGTACAACCCAATGAGAGTTGGTATGAGAATGATATTTGGTTTACACAAGATACGAAAATAGATTATTATCCTGAAAAAAAGTCAACTTGGCTTTCAATACAGAATGAAAAACTTAGCAAGCAAATAATTGATGAGTTTGAAAAATTTATTGAGTTTATTAATGACTCACTTTGATCTCAAATAAATGTCCAAACGTGGCTATATATCACGCTACTTGCTTATTCTTAAAAAGCTAAAGGCCAAACCTTACTCTACATTTGGGGAATTGCAAGCTTATATAAAAAATCAGTTTGAATATATTAAGATGCTGGATGACAAGCTACAAGTTGGTTTTTCAAAGCGTACATTTCAAAGGGACAAAAAGGAA
>SDBV01010275.1_pt1 | contig 12290 bp, 13 predicted proteins | sample 2277081 | NCBI WGS metagenome assembly SDBV01 (sample SAMN10402039, study PRJNA504765) | marine sediment metagenome | isolation source: marine sediment core GS10_PC15, 223 cmbsf | place: Arctic Ocean: Southern Knipovich Ridge | collected 2010 | reverse complement strand
TCCGAAAACAAAGTTTTCTTGAATTTGTGAAATTTTAAGAATTATATATAATTGATAATCTGGTTATTGCAATTCTATATTCGTGCATTCGTGGCTGAATTATACTTTTCGGAGTACACTCAAGTTTGTTGAAGTAATTGGCTTTATTGTTCTTGAGGAATTGACCTGGTAAATTAAGTTTCTTCACAATTATTGATTAATTCTCCTTAACAATATACTTTATCGCTAGCGGTTTTAAAACTGGCCAGAGTACCATCGCCCATTTCTTTGAGCCATGTACCTTTATGTTTTTTAATGATGAATTTATGGATCTTGCGCTTCTTCCTCAATACCTGCAAGGCCTTTTCCTCATCCTCCCCCATGCGTCGGGTGTAGCCGACGATATCGGTGAACATTATTGCTGCTAATTTGCGGGTTTGTTTTGTCATAGTTACCGAAGATACGTAAAATCATTGAAAATAAGATAGATTAATTTAGTTCAAAGCAATTCGAGCTCTTCAAGGCTTAATTTCATAGGAAGCTTGAGGTTGTTCAACGCTTCAAGAAACGGTGGGTATTCTTTTTTTATTTTATCATAGTCTGGCAAATTGTAGATAGTTGCATAATCTCCAAACTGAAGAAAATTATTATTCAGATCATGGAGCATTACAGTGGTCTCCTTATAGTTCCCGAGAAGGCTTTAAAGCTCAATCTGTAACATAATGCTAATTATAACTTATGATGAATGAATGTTTTCAACGTCATTAAATTGCCATTTTGTGTTTGACGATCTTCACTACCCGCATAAACTACATAGGAATCTTTAGGATCATGTCCGGAGATACGATTCCAGTAGTCAAGATTTTTAAAGTAATCCTGTGACTTTGTTACACCGGACTTTATTTCTATAGGAATAATTTTATCAACTTTTTCAATCAGTAAATCAATCTCTTTGCCCTTATGATCTCTCCAGAAATAAAGAGATGGCTCTCTGCCGGAATGATAAAACTGCTTAGCCAATTCAGCAATAATTAAATTTTCAAATAATGCTCCTTTTGCAAAATGTACCTGTATTTGAGATGCTTCCTTTATCCCAAGCAAGTAGGACAATAAACCTGTATCATGAAAATACAGTTTCGGCATCTTGATTAATCTTTTATTGAAATTTTTATAATGAGGATATAATCTGAAAACAATATAGCTTGTTTCAAGGATATTTAACCAGGATTTCACTGTATTAACTGCAATTCCGCAATCATTTGATAACTCGGACAAATTGAGTAATTGTCCTGCTCTGCCTGCACACAGTTTAAGAAAAGTTGAAAATGTATTCAAATTACCCACTTGCGAAAGTTGGCGCACATCACGTTCCACATAGGTTTGAACATAGCTCGGATAAAAGTCGTCCGGTTTTATTTTTTGATCAAATATTCTAGGATAGAATCCTTTGAATGCAACTTGTTCAAAAGAATCAGATAATAACTTAGCATTTTCTAATTCCGTCATGCTGAACGGCATTAATTTGAGGATGCCAACTCGTCCTGCCAGACTTTGACCAATTTGCTCAGATAAAAGGAAATTCTGAGAACCAGACAGAACATATTTTGCTGACTTATTTTCGTCAACGATTCCTTGAAGATAGGAGAAAAGATCCGGTACGCGCTGTACCTCGTCAAAAATTGCTCCTTTAGGGAAATTATTGAGAAATCCCCTTGGATCACTTTGAGCGAAATGGCGATCATCAGGATTTTCTAATGAAACATAAGGTAGTTCCTGAAATGTATTTTTCACCAAAGTTGTTTTGCCAGATTGCCTGGGTCCTGTGACAGATATGATTGGAAATTGCTTTAGCAGCTGTGTCAGCTTTTTCGTAAGCATTCTTTTTATCATACAATAAAGGTACATATTTGCAATCCGATTGCAAATATGTACCAATTGATATCGTCAGATTTGAGATATGCTTTCTAATGCTTTACCAGATCACAGCATAACCAACAATATCGGTGAATCCTCCTTCGCAAGTGCTATGGAGGGCAAGCATGATGGCGGCGGGCTGTCGATTAGATGTCATACTATTCTGATAACTAGAATGAACAAATCGGTGAACCCTCCTTCGTAAAAGCTACGGCGGGCAGGCATGATGGCGGCTAGTTGTCGGTGAGTTTGTTCAGGCATTTCAGTTGATTATTTACCTGTAAGTTATGAATAAGTTTGGTTTATTGGAAGTGTTGTAAATATGACGGAATATAAGGATTACAATACCTTGGATGATCCCAACTCTTTTCAATCCGAAACCTCAAACCCAACCCTTTTCAAAAGGTCCTCGTATTTTGGATAATCATGGAGATTCTTGAACTGAGGCTCTGATTTAAGCCAGATCATCTCCAACTCATGGGCTTCAAAGGCTTTTTCAAGCCATACAAAAGCGGCATCGACCTGGTTCATTCCAGAGTAAACATGGGCAGCAAAGAATGCCGGACTTCCCTGGGTACCTTGTACATACAATTTTTCAAGTTCCTCCAAAATGTCTTCGGCTTTTTGTTGCTGGCCTGAATTGAAGTAAGCCAGCGATAAATAGGAAAGCATAACAGGTATCCTTTGGTCAGCTATTTTCAGGCCCTCCTCCGCTAAAGCTACTGCGGACAAGCATAATGGCGGCTAGCTGTCTAGTTGAAGTCATAGTCTTATTATAACTAGCATAAATAAATCGGCAAATCCTCCTTCACTATAGTTTCAGTGTTCAGTCATGATGGAGGTGAGTTGTCGGTTTTGGGTTATAATGATACAGAAAGTTAACGTTTTATAAGTTTAGATACAATACACATATGAACTCCCAATAAGCATGAGATATTAATTTCAAAAGGTCGCTTATCTGCATCTCAGGAATACCGGAGTGAGTTGAATTGTGAAATGCTATTGAATCCCAAGCTACCGAATTAGATAGTGCCTGAACGGAAACTGTCGAATTTTATGAAATGAATTATTTTGGATGAGATTTTTCTTTTTTGAGATTCGGTGATGCCTTAGCATCAGCGAGTTGATAAAAATGAAAATATCGCCAAAAGTCCCGAACGCATTCGGGATAATTTTGAAGAGTTTCCGTTCAGACACTAGATATCAATTGGACAGTAAATTGCTGTAAGTACACCATAATAATTCATCCATCCAACAATTTAAAAGATCTTAATCCACATATTGCTTTTCAATAAATTTATTTCCAAAGGCTAAATGCTTTTCCTTTGCATCTAGTAAGATTTCCTGGAAATCAGGATCATCTCTCAAAAAATCTAAAAAACTATCTTTTAGCATAAATGGATAATTAAAAAATCCACTATCTACTGCTCGTCTCAGATTTCGAATACATCCTTCTTTATCGCCAAGCAATCCATAATAGCTCGCCCAATAGTACACCGCTTCACCATCAACAATATTACCCTCATCAAGTTCACGCATCGCGTCAAGTCCATCCTCAATATTTCCCTGTATAAATGCATTATGAACTTTAGCTACGAGAATCCAAAGAGGATCTGGTTCCAAAGAAATGATACGATTATTATAGGCAATTGCTTCTTCTTTTCTATCCTGCCGAATGAGTATATTGCCTTGCCAAAGAAGTGAATAGACACTCCCTTTATCTATATCAAACACATCGACAGCTTTTTCATATTCCCCTACATTAAGGAAAGTTAAGCCCAACCTGCTAAGCCTAGGATTTTTTGGATCGGAAGAAATCGCATTTTCAGCCTCTTGAATAGATTCATCAAGCATCCCGGCATAACGGTAAATGTAGCTTCGGTAAAAGTGCACCGATGGATTTCTAGGATTTATTTCATGCATTTGCTTTGTGAGTTCCATCGCTTTTTCTATTCTGTTGGTTTCGGCGTACAGCATTGCCAGGCTACCAAGAGCCATGAGCAATTCGTTGTTGAGTGTCAGCGCTTTCTGAAAATAAGATTCTGCATTTCTTTTGTCTGGATCCTCCAAGCCGAACTGTGCAAGTCTTTGGATACGTGAACCTAGCTGGACATATGCAGGGGCAAAGCTGGAATCCAGTTCAATGGATTTTTTAAGCATTTCAATAGCTCGTTTATTTCCCGCATTTGAGAGTGGATAAGAAATACTTAGCAGATAGTACTCATAAGCCAATGAATCACCAGGAATATCTTTTCTGGTTCTGTTTAGCTCCTTTTGTGTAAACTGAACGTTCAGGCCTTTGATCACCTGGTCCGCTACAGTAACCAGAAGTTCAAAGGAATTACGGTAATCAACTTCAATATTTTTACGCCAAACTATTTCATTAATTCTCACATCAACAAGTTCAATATTCAGGCGAATAAAGTTAGTGCCCTTTAAATAGGTGCCAAATATGATATAATCCACTTTAAGATCGTTCCCCACCTCAACCAGATCAAATGTTTGCCCTGCATATTTTCGGATTGAACCAGATGGACGAACGCTAAGGTTTTTAAAATAGACCAATTTTCCAATAATCTCGTTCGCAAGCGGAAAACCCAGATAATCTGTTTCTGGATCTGGTTTATTATTGGAAAAAGGGAGCACCGCAATTGATTTTATTACTTCTGTAGAGGCTCCATTATTTTCAAATTGTAAATAATCTGATAAAGTATATCCGATCAGAAATACCACGGCGATCCCAACAACCCACAATGCTGATTTTTTATTTAACCAGGTAATTCTTTTATCCTCTTCAAAATCTACCTTCGTTAATTCAACAGAAATCTGATAAACTTTCACCGGGTCATCCACATTCTTCAGATCTACTTCGTGTATAAATGTAGAGGAAATACCTGTTTTATTTTTAATGTTTCGATGTACAGGCCCTGAAACTAAAATCTGTCCAGATTCAGCCAAAGGCTCTAATCGGGAAGCAATGTTTACACCATCGCCAAAAATATCTCCGTTTTCTTCGATGACTTCTCCCTGGTGTATCCCGATTCTTAACTGAATATTAATTTCTTTTGACGCTTCCTGGATTTCCCCGGCACAATACACGGCATCGCTAACGGTCTTAAAACTCGCCAAGGTACCATCGCCCATTTCTTTGAGCCATTTGCCGTGATATTTTTTGATTATAGATTGATGGATCTTGCGGTTCTTCCTCAGCACCTGCATGGCCTTTTGCTCGTCTTTGCCCATGAGCAGGGTGTACCCGACAATGTCGGTGAACATAATGGCGGCTAATTGGTGGATAGATTCATGCATACCGGAAGATACGCAAATAGCCTGACAAATTGAAAATTAATTATTGTTCTTCCTTCGTTGCACCATCCATGTGAGTAGCGGCGTTAATATAGCCGTAGTAACTGTAGAGGCCGCAATAAGCGGAGTGGCGCTTGCTGCCAAAGCGCTCATGGAGGGATCTGCCAATGCCAGTGCATGAGGTGTAGCTACTGCATTTCCGGCAGTGCTGGAAGCTGCGGCCCCTGCAATGCCACTTCCACCCGCTACTTTATCTGATAAGATATTAAAAAATCCTCCTACAAAGGTAGTTAGAATGCCCAACAGGATTCCCGGCAGTCCTGCTTTGAGCAAGGATTGTAAATCAAGACCTGCGCCAAGCGCAAAGGCAAAAAAAGGAATGAGTACGGGGCCTCCTTTCACCAGGAAATTACGCAGGTCCTTATCCAGATTTCCCAGGATCATTCCGATCACTATAGGCGCTAACACTGCAATTAAAGATATAAAAGGAATATTCGCCATTCCGGCAGTGCCCAATGCTACCATGGTCAGAAAAGGTCCGTCATTGATGGATATAACAGCGATAGCGCCTACATCCGTTTCATCTCCGTATTCCCCCGCAAGCGCTGCGTATAATCCTCCGTTTGTATTGCTCATGGCAGAAATAACTGCCAGGGCCGACAAGCCTAAAAAGCCATTTTCCCCAAAGAATTTATCAATAGCCAAGCCGATACCGATTGCCACAATGAATTTAGAAAAGGTAATCGCGGCCCCTTTCTTTAGCACTTTCGGGGCTGCCTTCAAACGTATGCCAGCGCCCATGCAAAACAAAAATGCGCCTATCAATGTTGTTGCCCCATCCTTGAAAAGCGCCGTGGTAAATCCACCGATATTAAGTAAGTCGGGTACGAAAGTGTTAAAGATGGCTCCCAGGATGAGGGGAATTACCATCATGCCTCCGGGGAATCGTTCTATTGTACGCTTGATTTTCATGATCGGTTCGTTGTTTAGATCAATTTCTTAGCCAATTCAAACGCATTGCACAAGCTTGATGTAGAAGCAATACCTTTGTAGGCAATGTCAAAAGCCGTTCCATGATCCACTGAGGTTCTCACCATAGGTAAGCCTAAGGTAACATTGACCGCCGACTCAAAATCCAATAACTTAATGGGGATGTGCCCCTGATCATGGTACATACATACCACAGCATCGTACAGACCTTTTTTGGCCTGATAGAACACAGTGTCTGCTGCGATTGGGCCAGATGCACTCATTCCTTCTTTGATGGCCAATTGTACTGCTGGTGAAATTTCTTCAGAATCTTCACACCCAAAGGAGTTGTTTTCCCCGGCATGCGGATTGAGTCCTGCAACTGCAATTCTCGAAGGTTTTCCCAGTTTTTTTAATGCAGCATCCGTTAACCGGATCACATCCAGGATCCGTTCTTTTCTGACCTGGTCGATCGCTTCCTTCATAGAAACATGTGTAGAAACATGTGTCACAATAAGCTTTTCCGATACCAGCATCATGGTGTAATTGGTAGTACTGCACATGGAAGCTATAAATCCGGTATGTCCTGAGAAGTCTTTTACCGTGCTGCGAATGGCCTCCTTGTTAATGGGCAGCGTGACGAGGGCCTCGATGTGTTTTTGCAGTGCCAGCTGCGCTCCGGTTTCCACATACTTCAAGGATGCATACCCGGTTTTCTTTGAGATTTGACCAATTGCAATATCCGTTTCAGATAATATCCCCAAATCATAGATATTGAGTACATCCGGCTTTAGATCATCAATGCCGTTCATTTTATGAAGTTGGACATTCAAGGCCAAATAGTTATTGCAAAAGTTCACTACGGAGAAGTCGCCAATAGCCATGAAATCTCCCGCTAACTTCTTGCTTTTATACGCTCTCAACAAAAGCTCTGGTCCAACTCCGTTGGCGTCGCCGATTGAAATACCGATCATAGTTTTGATTTATTTATGTAATCCAATATGTGAAGGATCACCTTCGTGTCGCCGTATCCTCCGGGTTTTGAAACAAGCTGAATTTCTTTATTTTTTATGTTGACTAAAGATAATGCAACACCGGGCAATATCTCCAGTTTAGGCGCAATGTATTTGATGGACATAGCATCCATGATTCCGCTAATGGTATCTCCTCCAAAAACGGCAAGGCTATTGAGATGAACTTCCTTTAGAATAGTTGATACAATAAATCCAATTTGCTTTGATATCAATTCAAAATGGTCTGGCTTCAAATGCTTTTTATTTGAAAAGTTGACAACTAAACGGTCGTCAATGCCTGTTGAATTTAGGATGATGTCTTTTCCGGATTCAATTGTGGTTTTTATTTGCGTTAACAACGATTGAAAATATAGATTGGTATAAAAACTGTTATCTGTTAATAATGCAGGGGCTAATGAAACCATTTTCACACCCTTGTCATCCGCATACTTCACCTGATCCAGGGAGATCTTATTCAAACTCCCATTCACAATTAAAGTCGGCCCTCGAAGTATAGGCGTCTTCAAATTAGCCGATTTCAACTGGAACAGTTGGGGTAATAATTCGACCATCGCAGCTGAACCGGAAATTGCCTGATGCAAACTATTTTTTAATAGAAAATCAGCAATAGTCTTCAGCTCAGGTTCTGACTGGCAGTCAAATACCAGTATCCCATCTGCCTGATGTAGCTGTTCCTCTTTCGTTGCATCGATAGAATTGATATTAATCCCCGTCTGCAAATGGAGTATCTCTGAAATATTACTTAGCTTCATAGGCTCCAAAGGATCTCTGCCAAAATCAGTTTCATGCAATAAGCGATCATCGATATAATGAAATCCTTTTTTGGTAAAACGTTTTAATATTGGATGGGCTGGAATGAAAGCCAAAGATCGCTGAGCCGTTTCACGCAAAAAAGCTTCGAGCTCGGCGCCAATATTCCCCCTCATCGTAGAATCTGTTTTTTTGTAAAACCGTTTTACTCCTGCCAATTTCGCTTTTTCCACCACGTGCTTTACCCTTTCAGCAGCTTCCAATGAGTGGATGTGGCGGCTTTCGGTATTCATTATAAGTACGGAGTCCTCCTTTTCTGAAAATATACGTTGGAGATCGACATTTGCATTGAGGATCACTTTTGTGGAAATCCCTTGCTTTGCCAATTGAACGCCCGTTTCAATTGCTCCCGTCAGATCGTCTGCGATGATTAATAGTTCAGTCAAATGAAAAAAATTTAGCCTGTTAAAAAGGTGTCAATGCGTGATGTTCGTCAAACATAGTCACATTTTTTTTAATGTATTCTATCTGGGGATTATTCGATAATTCTTGAAGAACAGCATCAGACACATACAACTCATTGAGATGGAGCGTGTCTTTAATCCGGATGATGCGTTCTTTGCCTGGCGCCATGTTTCCGCAATTTCGAAGTCCTAAGTGTAGCGCTTCAGTATCATTTTTTGCTACGAATGGTATTTTGCCTCTTTCCAGAAAACTACTTGTGGAGATATTTTTATACGTTATGTCAAAGTTGATCTTGTCATATACTTTCTGCGTAATGACATCCGCCAATCCTACACCTGTAGCATTACCATGAGACTTATCTGTTAAATCCGTAACCACAATTGATCTTATATCCGGAGATGTCGGTTCTTGCTGTCCATAAATTTTTATCCTGCCAATAATGTTAGTGTCGATTCCTACGCCACTGATATTTTTTCCCATTCGATCTATAAGGAGTACGTCGATCTGATCCACAGGAAAGGTTGGCCGGTTAGCACGGGCTACATCAAGCAGTTTTGGTTCTTCACTCATGATTTCGGAACCTTTAAGGGCCTTAATCATCATTGTTTTATCAAAGGCATTTTCTATGAGAGCAATTCCGGCGAGAATTTTATGCGTAAAAAAAATTTGTTTTGCTGAAGCTGGAATGAGTTCTGTTAATCCATAGACCCCGTATTGGTGGATGGCTTCAGCGCCATGTTCTTTGCCCAGGCCAATAACTGCCATTTTTACCAGTCCACTCTCGTAGGTTGAATGAAAATCAGTGTGCGGCTTTATTTTATTGATGAGTATTACGCCGTCTGAACCATAGGCATTTTTATCCATAAAGATTCGGTGATTTAGCTTGCCTTGCAAAAGCTCAACGACTTCCATTGAAGACCTGACCGGCACACCCATGGATTGTTTTGTAATCCCGTAACCCGCCAATACTTCAGCCTGACCCTCACCTGTAGCGCCACCATGACTTCCCATTGCAGGTACAATGAATGGGTGACCACCCTGTTGCTTTACAAAATTTACCACTTCACGAACGGTGTGCTCCAGGTTGTCAATGCCCCTGCTCCCAACGGCAATGGCAATGGAAGAACCGTCTTTTATCATGCCTGACAAACTTCTTAATTCCTTTTGGATGATCCCTTTAACATCCTTTAGGGAATTGTCAGTGAAATGATTCCTAATTTTCGTCAGTTTATAATCCCGCATTTTAGATTGCTAGTTCTCTATTTCAATATGATTGATTTCAAAGCACCCAAAGGCTTAACATCCAAACAATTAGCGCGGATAGCATTCCTATAGCAAGTGTCCCGGCAGTTTGTAAGCGGTACCCCTGGTTGACATTCATACCCGACATTTGGGTGACCACCCAGAAATAGCTATCATTTGCATGACTGGCAATCATGGAGCCGGCGCCGATAGCTACCACCACCAGGGCTCTTGCCAAAGATGAATCTAATCCAAGGGAAACAACAAGCGGCGCCATCAAGCTGGCCGAAGTGATGATGGCCACTGTGCCGGATCCCTGTGCGATTTTTAATGCCGCCGCAATAATAATGGGCAGGAAAATCCCCAGGCTCTTCGCACCAGACAAATTACTTTTTATCACTTCTGCGATTCCAGATTCCTGCAATACCTTACCAAAAGCGCCTCCACACCCGGTAACAATAATGATAGTAGCTGCAGCAATAATCCCTTGACCCAGCCAGCCCGAGGTAGAGAGCATTTCTTTTGTCAGCTTTTTTGGGAGAAGAAATGAAAGGAATACGCCAATTAACAGCGCAACGGTTGGTTGGCCAATAAAACTAATGGCCGTTGCCATATTGTCTTCACCAAAAGGATGGACAGGCAATTCATTGATCGATCGTAAAACAATCAAAATTATTGGAACAAAAATGGGCAACAGTGATTTCAATAAAGAAGGACTTGTATTGCTTTCTATTTTTACCGGTGCTTGTTCAGCGGGAGTAGTTGCCTCAATCTCGAATTTGGAGCCGAATTTTAACGAAAATAGCCATCCGCCAAGCATGGCAACTAAGCTGACGGGCAGTCCCAGAAGAATTACCATTCCAAGGTCGGCTTCAAGTATGCCGGCTGCCGCAACCGGGCCAGGGGTGGGAGGGATGAGCGAATGTGTCACATACAACCCAAGGCTCAATGCCATGGCCGTAACGGCAAATGTGACTTTTATTTGTCGGGACAATGCTTTGGCAAGTGGGGATAACACGATAAAAGCGGAGTCGCAAAAGACAGGTATGCTCACGATATACCCCACCATGCTCATAGCCAAAGGAATGTTTTTCTTTCCAACGATTTTCAATACACCGGTTGCCAGCTTAAATGCCCCTCCGGACAACTCAAGAAACTTGCCTATAATGGATCCGGCCAAAATAACGATGCCGATATAGCCTATGGTATTTCCAAATCCGCTATTGACTGCATGTACGACGTCCAGCAACGACATGGTACCCGACAAGATCCCGAATCCGAAGGCGGCAATCAACAGGGATAAAAAAGGATGCCATTTGAGCACCGAGGTTGAAACGATGATAAATGCTATGGATAAAAACAATAAAAAGATTAGCCACATAGTAGTTGTATATAAGCTTTAAATGAATTTGAGTTTCAGATCAATTCTACACAACATTTTTCAATCAAAAAACAATTTATCAATATTTTCCTAAAGTCGGTCTCTTTGAATGATATTACAGCTTTGTTTCTATTTCATTTTCTTGTGACTTTCACGTATTTCCTGAACCTAGCCATCTCTATGGATTTAACTCATTTCATAAGTGCCGTTCCAACATCGTCAGTGAAATATCCAGGCAATTCGATTTATCTGATGAAAACAAAACAGGATATAAAAAAGGGACTGAATGCAAACTCAGTCCCTTTTAAATAAAACTAACAATAGTGTAGTTACCCGGAAACTTTAACATTAACCTGAAGGTTTCCCCATTTCATTGCGACTTTTCCTTTACTATCAACACTGAAGGTAAATCTTTCAGTGAAATCAGATGTTTTGACCGGTTTTACGGAAACGCGCAAGACGTCCTTGGAACTATCATAATTAAAAGAACCCCATTGATCGGGTACCGAATTGAAAATTATTACCCATTCCTTATTCTCCCGGAATAGTGAAAAGTCCGTATTTCCCTGCTTTAAGTGCCTTCCCTTCTACTTTCACATCAGCACTAACTCAAAGGTAGTCGCTTCATTGGCGCCTGTTCGCCATACCTTTCCGTAAGGAGCCAGTACCACGCCGATTTCCCTACCCTTTACAGCCGGTTGGCTATAATCAATCATAATTGTTGCTTTCCCGACGGTGGCTTTCGCCTGTGCCGGAGGGCTTGGCCTTTTTGACTTGTCATCCTGGGCAACCAGGATGGAAACGTGCAAAATCATTGCTGAAACAGCAAGCATTAGCGTGAAGAATTTTGTCTTTTTCATTGTTGTTCATTTAATGTGATAGATAAAGTTAAAAGAATTGATTACATATGCTTTGTATCTCAGGTATGATTATACGGTTTGGTCGTCAATCTGACTAAAAGAACTAAAGAAACTTTCTTAAATAGCCCCTATGTTTGTAATTACGAGATTTCGAGAGTTCTACTATATTAGTATCCGGAACCAAAATTACAAATAAGATGGACAAAAGTAGACAATTAGATTTTAGTGGAGAAAACGTTTATGTAGGCCTTGACACTCATTTAAAGAGCTGGCGTGTTAGTATAATGGTAGGTGAAGACGTATTTAAGACATTTTCACAAGATCCACGGCCGGAATTATTGAGGAACTATTTAACAAAGAATTTCCCCAATGCCAATTATTATTCGGCCT
>SDBV01010274.1_pt1 | contig 12291 bp, 9 predicted proteins | sample 2277081 | NCBI WGS metagenome assembly SDBV01 (sample SAMN10402039, study PRJNA504765) | marine sediment metagenome | isolation source: marine sediment core GS10_PC15, 223 cmbsf | place: Arctic Ocean: Southern Knipovich Ridge | collected 2010 | reverse complement strand
CAGTTGGAACTGAAGTACGGCGGAGCGACACTCCCTCGCAACCGCGATCTTTCTTACGGTTTCCGGGCCAGGCAAAACGTCGAGCCCAAGCGAATAATAGGGAAACTGGCCGGACAACTGGTCGCCGACTCCGATCAGGTCTTCGTGGATTCCGGGACGACGTGCTTTGAGTTGACCCCGCACCTGAAGCGAAAGCGAGGAGTTTCGGTGATTGTAAACTCGGCGAGGTTGGCGTTGGAACTGGATACGCCCAACCTCAGCGTGATCCTGCTGGGAGGGCATTACCGTCCCGGCCGGATGGATACGGTTGGCCCGCTGACCAACGCTGCGCTGGACCAGCTTCGAGGGTACACGGCGTTTATCGGCGCTGACGGGTTGAGCATGGAATTTGGCCTGACCGCAGCCGACATTGAAAGCGCGTTTATTTTTCGACTGGCTGTGACCAACGCCCGTCGAGCCGTGCTGCTGGTGGACCACACGAAGTTTCTGGCGCCATCGCTTTGCAAGATTGTCGATTGGGAGCTGATATCGCAGGTGGTGACCGATCAGCCGCCCTCACGGGAGTGGGTGGACTTTCTGACGGAGCGGAACATTGAAATATTATTCCCGAAAGATGAACCAGCGAAGACCGTTGCGTTCGAGTGACCTGCAAACAATCACATTGAAGGATCATCTAACAAACATAGGAGCACGTTGAGATGCCGAAGATTCAGGAAATTAATCCGAAGGAAGTTCGTAAGAGAGGCACCATCGAGTTTCGCCCGATCCCGCTCAATCAGTACAGCAAGACCCTCAGTGAGGAGACCGGGAATTTCTCCAAAGAGCAGCTGCTCCACATTCAGCGGGACATGTTTATCATTCGCACCTTCGAGAACATGCTCAACGAGATCAAGTTGCGGGAGAGTTATCATGGAATCAAGTACAATCACCGCGGCCCGGCCCACCTGTCGATAGGGCAGGAGTCTGAAGCGGTGGGGCAGGCGTTCCTGCTGGGGATTGATGACCACATTTTCGGGAGCCATCGCAGTCACGGGGAGATACTGGCCAAGGGGCTCTCAGCCATTGAAGGGCTCGACGACCAGAAGCTGCTGGAGATCATGAAGGGCTACTTCGACGGGGACTGCCTCGCCGTAGTAGAAAAGGACGCCTCCGGGTCGGTAAAGGACCTGGCGATGGATTTCCTTATTTACGGGGCGCTGGCGGAAATATTCGCCCGCCGGACCGGTTTCAACAAGGGGCTTGGGGGATCGATGCACGCGTTCTTTCCGCCGTTCGGGATATTTCCCAACAACGCGATTGTCGGCGGATCGGGCGACATCAGCGTCGGGGCGGCGTTGTACAAACACATCAACAAGAAACCCGGGATCGTCATCTGCAACATTGGCGACGCCTCGGCCGGGTGCGGGCCGGTGTGGGAAGCCCTCTGCTTCGCGACGATGGACCAGTTCAAGAAACTGTGGGACCAATCCCATCGAGGCGGACTGCCGCTGATCATGAATTTCGTGAACAACTTTTACGGTATGGGCGCTCAACCGTCCGGGGAAACAATGGGTTTCGAGGTTTTGGCTCGGCTGGGTGCGGGGATGAACCCCGACCAGATGCACGCCGAACGGGTAGATGGGTTCAATCCGCTGGCCGTCATCGACGCCATCCGCCGCAAGAAAGAAGTTATCGCCGCCGGCGACGGGCCGGTCCTGCTGGACACCATTACGTATCGCTTCAGTGGACATTCCCCGTCCGACGCCAGCGCCTACCGCACGAAGGAAGAGGTGGAGATGTGGCAGGAATTAGACCCGCTGAAGACCTTCCCCGCCGAGTTGATCAAAGCCAAGGTCGCCACCCAGAAGGAAATTGACAACCTGCAATCGCACGCCGAGGCCCTGGTCCTCAAGGCCTTCAAAAAGGCGGCCGATCTGGAAATTTCCCCCAGGGTCGACCTGAAAAAAACCAATTGCCTCCTGGACCGGACAATGAACTCCAACCAGACGATCGAGTCGATGGACACCCAGCGTCAACCGGAAGTCCTGATGCCCAAGGACCAGAACCCGCGCGTTCGTTTGCTGGCGAAGCGATCTCGAAGCGGTTTGGACGAGAACGGTAAACCGCTGAGCAAGCAGAAATGCATCTGCATCCGCGACGCGTTGTTCGAGGCGATGCTGGATGCGTTCAACACCGGCCCGACGCTGGTGGGCTACGGTGAGGAGAATCGCGACTGGGGCGGGGCGTTCGCGGTTTATCGCGGGCTGACCGAAGCCTTACCGTATCATCGGTTGTTCAACACGTCCATTTCCGAGGCTGCGATTGTGGGCACGGCCGTCGGATACGCACTCGAAGGCGGGCGCGTCCTGGCAGAACTGATGTACTGCGACTTCATGGGCCGGGCCGGAGACGAAATCTTCAACCAGATGGCTAAGTGGCAGTCCATGAGTGGCGGACTGCTGAAGATGCCCATCGTCCTGCGGGTTTCGGTCGGCAGCAAGTATGGCGCCCAGCACTCCCAGGACTGGACCAGCATGTGCTCACACGTCCCCGGGCTGAAGGTGGTCTTCCCCGCCACGCCCTACGACGCCAAGGGCCTGATGAACACCGCCCTGCGCGGGACGGACCCGGTGATCTTCTTCGAGTCTCAGCGGATCTACGACCAACCGGAAATCTTCGTCGAAGGCGGGGTCCCGGAGGGATTCTACGAGGTACCGTTCGGGGAACCGGCGATTCGGCGCAAGGGCGGCGACCTGACGATCCTGACCATCGGGGCGACGCTATATCGGGCGATGGACGCGGCCGAGACGCTGAAAAAAGACCACGGCCTGTCGTGCGAGGTCATCGACGCCCGCAGCCTCGTCCCATTCAACTACCAGCCCGTAATCGACTCGGTCAGGAAGACGCACAAGATTCTGCTGGCCTCCGACGCATGCGAGCGGGGCAGCTTCCTCCAGACGATGGCGGCGAAGATAACCCAATTGGCCTTCAATGAACTGGATGCGCCGCCGGTAGTGGTCGGCGCGCGGAACTGGATAACCCCAGCCGACGAGGTCGAGGATGCGTTCTTCCCCTATCCGGTGGACATCATCGACGCCGTGCACGAGTACATCGTACCGCTGGCGGGATACACCACCGTCCGGCCCTGCGACACGGCCGAACTTATGCGACGAAGCGCTGAGGGACTCTAACAGTTTAGCGGTACCCCCAACAACCGTTTAGCGGCGGGCCAATGGCCCGCCGTAACGGCAGTCGGCGTTGTCGTGCTAAGGTGAAGATCGGGGCGGGGCGTGGGTCATCAGTTTTCGGAACCCGCTCGTGGCTTGCCACGTGAAATTTTCCGGCGATCCGACCACGACCATGGCCTCGATGTCGGTTCCCGCCAGCAACTTCAATCCGTCGGGCCCGAGAATGCTCAAGCCCGTCGCCCATGCGTCGGCGGTACAAGCGTCGGGGGCGACGACCGTCACGGAGGGATACATTTCGGCGGGCATCCCTGTCCTGGGATCGATGATGTGGCTGTAGCGTTTTTGCTTGATGATGTGGTATCGCCTGTAGTTCCCGCTGGTGCACACGGCGGCGTTGCGAACGGCCAGGATGGCGAACGGGCTGGTCGAGTCGTCGTCGAACGGATCGACAATCGCGACTCGCCAGGGCTTTTTGTCGGGTTTTTGCCCGAAGCATAGCACGTCTCCGCCGATGTCCACGATGCCCCCCACGCACCCGGCGGAGATCATCACCTCGACGGCGAGGTCGATGGCGTATCCCTTGGCGATACCGCCCAGGTCCACCGCGGCCGAATCCATCGTCTTGATCGCCCCGGCGTGGCGGATGTCAATGAAGGACCAGAGGGATTCGTTTCTCGCCCGGTGCAGTTCGGACTCGGAGGGAACCCGGTCGGCCTTTTCGCACCGTTTCCACAACTGAATCAACGGGGAAATAGTTACGTCGAATGCCCCGTCGGTTCGTTTCCAGATGATGAATGACCTGGTGAGCACGTCGATGGTTTGGCGGGAAAGAGGCACCGTCTGCCCTCCCGGGGCAGCGTTGAACCGGCTGAGTTCCGATGCGGGGTTGTAAACGCTCATCAGTGTATCGACGGTGCGCGCCGCCGTCTCGGCCTGATGGAAAATCCCCTCCACGTGGTTGGCTTGTCCCGGTCGGACCACGGCGGTAAGATTGAACTGCTGAGTGCCCATAATGGGGGGACGGTGGGCGGTGAACATCATCAAATCCGTGTCGCTATGCGTCCCCCACAACCCCACGCATACCAGCACCAGGATGCAACCCATCCCAACAACTACGGCGATGACGGTTTTGATCTTTCGCCTCATGAGTCGTCTGTTCGTGTTGATTCGGTGGATTTGATCGCAGGCGGCGCGGAGGGATTGTACTGCGCCGTGATTGTCGAATGTATCCCCCCCCGAGGCGTGAATTTGCCCACTACCGTCATCCGCCGGGGTTTCAGGACGGCGAGCAGGTCGTTTAGAATGCGATTGACCACGTCTTCGTAAAACACACCGACGTTACGATACCCCTGGAGGTAGCACTTCAGGCTTTTAAGTTCCACACAGAGCTTATCCGCAACGTACTCGATCTCAATCGTTCCGAAGTCGGGTTGGTTGGTCTTCGGACAGACGGAGGTGAACTCCGGCGCGACGTGCCGGATAACGTAGTTGCGCTGCGGGTGAGGATTTTCAAATGTTTCCAGTTCCGTCATATCGCTCGACAGCCAAGAAAACGTCAGAACAATCACAGCATACACCGTTTGCGTCGAAAGATAAAGATGTGTTATCTTGATCGTATGGATTCTCCCAAACACCCTGATGCGGTGGTGCTGCTTTCGGGGGGGCTGGACTCCGCCACAACGCTGGCGATCGCCCGCGAGGAGGGTTTTGTCTGTCATGCGTTGAGTTTTGACTACCACCAGCGGCACCGGCTCGAACTGGATGCAGCCGGGACCCTTGCCCGGGCGTTGGGAGCGGTGGACCATCGGATAGTAAAGATCGACCTCAGCGCCGCTGCCGGGTTCGGGCACAGCGCCCTGACAGATGATATCGCCGTCCCGAAATCCCAAACCCGCCTACCGGCAGGCAGGTCCGAAATTCCCGTCACCTACGTTCCTGCCCGTAACACGATTTTTCTGTCGCTTGCATTGGGCTATGCGGAGGTGATCGGGGCGTTCGATATTTTTATCGGCGTCAACGCAGTTGACTACAGCGGGTATCCGGACTGCCGACCAGAGTTCATCGATGCCTTCGAGCGGATGGGAAACCTCGCCCTCGCTGCCGCCGTGGAAGGCGAGGGGAAAATCACCATCCACGCCCCGCTGATCTCGTTGAGCAAGGGGCAGATCATTCGCACCGGGTTGGCGCTGGGGGTGGATTACAGCCTGACGCACAGTTGCTACGACCCCGCGCCAGACGGTACCGCTTGTGGGCGATGCGAGTCGTGCAGGCTGCGACTGGCGGGCTTCGCCGACGCCGACGCAAAAGACCCCGCCAGGTATGTTTCCAAATTTTGAAAAGGTCGCTAGTTACAGGCTTGTAAGCAAGTCCTTGAAAGGTTTCATTCTTGGATGATTCCAGTTCCAGGCATTGGCTCTGGAAGCTTCCGCGATGTCCATTCCTACGAATTTGTCACGTCCCGACAAATATGCGTGAAGCTTGTGCTTGTGTAGTCGTCTTATCCTTGACCCAGCCTTTTTACAACAAGAAAGGTAGGAATCGACACACTCAAGTAAGGTTTTATTCTCAATAGTAGCTAGGCAGAGGTCTTCCAATGTTCCGCTCTGGATCAGTTTTCCTGATTCATCTAGTCCAGGGAACAAGATAAATGCGGTCCTTGGGTTGCCTTCTGCTACCTCAAAAGGTTTCTTCGGAGCCGTGAACTTGGCCTTTTTCAAGGCGTTTTGAACGGAGTCGCTTTCTCCCGAAGCTAGAGTATCAGCATCAGAAATGACGACCACCACTTCGGCGTTCTGTTCAAATCCGCTTATCTCCTTAAGAGTTTTGAGTTTTGTGCCCAATTCCTTCTTCCCGCCAAAATCAATGACTTGAAAACCAGTCAAACCAAATACCCCGCAGGCTTTTCTGCAAAACCAGTATGCATCGTTTCCCTCTGCCAGCAAAAGTTTCGGTTCAGTGATTTCGCTTGGCGGTTTTCGACGCCAAGGATAATCTTCCATGCCTACCTCACTTCCAAATCGGACTCAAGGGCAGTTTCCAGCATTTCATGCGTGAATGTTTTGGCCTTGATATCTTCCCCAATTCTCTCCAGGCGGATATACCGAAATTCCGGTTCGAAAAGACCGTCAAATGCGGAACAGGCGGCTTGCAGACATTCGTGGCTGTGTGTTGTCGCAATTACTTGACAGTCGAGTTCTTTGGCTGCTTCGCTCAGTGCTTTCCAGAATTTTTCTTGAACGGAATAGTGTATCCCATTTTCTACTTCATCGATCAATACCAGCCCACCGTCATGCGCTTCGGCCATTTCTAGGATAATGGACAGAAGACGCGTTAATCCATCACCGGCGTACCCAATGGGAATCTGCCGTGGTAATCCGATGTCACAGAAGACGAGAGGCTTTCCCCATGAAGTATTGACCTGCAAATCTTTCACATCGGGGGCGATTATTCGGAGAAATTCCTCGACCATTTCATACCTTTTTGTCTCCCTGACTTTGCTCAATCGCGCCGTCTCGTCCTTTGAAGGAACGCGATCTCTCGCAGGGACAATAGCTGCTTTGGGTGCAACCAGGGGAAGCCCTTCGAAGCTCAGTGTTGGTTCATTCCCTCGGAAATAACAGGTTCCTTTTGTCTCTCCGCCTCGGCTGTCTATGTAGGTGATCTCTATTGCAGCCATTGACCTGATGCTTCCCTCTGTACTGACGAGTTTCTCCGATGGTTGTGCAATCAACTCATGGCTGGGTGGAGGCGAAAGAACAGGGTTATACTTGTATGTAGCACTTTCTGCCCCACCATCTCTTTCCACTTTTATTCCAATGATGTTCTTCAGGTCCAGGTTGTAGAAATAAGGTGCCCACACCATTTCAGGATCAATTCCTATCTGGTCGATACCGCGCCTTGAGATATGGCCAAGGAACATGGCTGGTGAAGTTCGGTCGTGAAAGATGAACAATGCCTCAAGGAGGGAAGTCTTTCCAACGTTGTTAGCACCACTAATTAGGTTTACTCGCGACAGTTCTGGAAGTTCCAGCGACCGAAAACACTTAAAATTCTCTATTTCGACACTCTGAATCATGATGTAGTTTCTCCCGAGGGAACATTCCTATCTTGACAGGAACACTGATTTCAGCACCATTAGTATGCGGTGTGAGCCTCATTACTTCAAGGTGAGTTTTCCCATGCCCAAGATATTCATCATCATGGCGTTGGTTTTGATCGCGGGGGCGTTTCTGTTGTGGTACACCTGAGGGGAAAAGAACGGAGAGACGGCGACGCCTGCGGGCGATGCGAGTCGTGCAGGCTGCGACTGGCGGGCTTCGCCGACGCCGACGCAAAAGACCCCGCCAGGTATGCGAAGAACTAACACCAAAAGGGTGTAGGGTATAGGGTGTAGGGTGTAGAAGTCCTTCAATGGGCCTTGAGTTGTAGTTGTAGGCTGGGTTGGGCTCTCGCTTGCGAGGGACCAACCCACCTTATACTTGGAAGTAAAAGGTGGGTTGCGTTCCGCAACCCAGCCTACGAACTTCAAGGGGCCTTGGGGTTTGGGCCTTGGGTATGATTATTTGATGCTTTTGGCCAGTTCTCTGACGGCTGGGCCTGTTTTCCCGGCGAGCTTCAGCAGGTACCAGTTCACCAGTGTCAGCACGTCCGTTTGGTGAGTTGGAGAATTCTTCTGGATGTCCAGCAGCGCACCGATCGCGTCACGGTCGCCATTCCGCGCCAACAGCAGGGCGGCGTAGGTTTTCAACTCCGGAAACGCGCTTTTCAGCAGGGGGCGAACCAGATCGCAGACGGCCTTATTGTTGCTGCGGTATAGCGCACCGGCGGTTAGTTTCTTTATGGTCGAGTCCGGGGCGGAGAGGATGTCCCACAGGCCTTTCATCGCGTCCGGGGTTCCAAGGTTTCCCAGCAGTTCGGCGGCAACGGCGAGGCGATCGTGCTCGGACGTCATGCGTCGCGGGTTCGGTTCGGTCGAGCGGAGATATTTTAGAATCGGCGCGGCGTAGAAATCGGCGCCGGAGTTTTTGGCCTCTACGTCCTTTCGCATGCGATTCAGGACGTATTCGATGACGATGGGATGTCCCAGGGCGATCAGTTCGGTGGTGGCCTTTGCCGCGGAGTTACCGCCCTTGCTGCGGGCCAGTTCGAACCGCGCCACGGCGGACAGGATGTCCTTTCCTTCGGCGAACTGGCGTAGCAGGTATCTGGCGTCATCTCGCTCGCTTAGTATCCGCAGCAGGTTGATCCGCAACATGGTGTTGTCGCTCGTGCGAATCCCATCGGACAATACGAGCGAGGCTGAGGGCATAAGGTTCGCCAGGACCATGTACGCCCGGATGCGGACCGCCATGGGATTGGGCTTCTTGGTGAGGAACTTCGCCACGTCCAGGGCGTCGGTGATTTTCTCCTGCCAAATCTGGTTGAGAATGCGGATGAGGAGTTCCTGGGGGATTTCGGGATCGAGGATGATCTTTCGCAGATGCTGAATTTGCTTCCGGTCGCCGGTCCCAAGCAGCGTCATGCGTGCGAAGACGGCTGTGTCCCTGTCCCTGGAGGCAGTCAGTTTTTTCAGGATCTCCGTGGCGAGTTTTCCTTTCCCCAGACGCCCCAGGGCGCGTGCGGCGATAATCCGCACCCCTTCATCGTCCAGCCGAGTCGCCTCGACGAGTTGTTCGGGCGTAATTGCCTTCATCATTGCCAGTTGCATCAGTGCCTCGGAGCGTATGACCATCGCGGGATCCTTCCGCAGCCGCTCCAACAGCGCAGGGGCGGAATCCTCCCCGCCAACCTTACTGACGGTCACCGTCGCCATCAGCCGAAGTTCCTTCTCCCCGCTTCGCATCATGGATTCGAACAACGGCAGCAGGTCCCTGTCGCCGGTGGACCGAAGTCCCCCCAGGACCACCGGCAGCTTGGCGTCATCGGCGAGGGCACCTCTAAGGTACTCCCTCGCCTCCTCGGTCGCGCCCGGCGGAATAGTCATGTTTTGTGCGGTGGCGGGGATGGTCAAAAGGCACGGAAGAAGCAGGACTCCAACCAACGGCCGTATATTGCTTGTTATTTTTTTCAAAGTGCTGTCTCTATGCCGGATTTCATACGGTCTTGACTTATGTGATAGTGGGGGAAGGGGACACATTCTGGTAATCGCTCACCTGGGGTTCCGGGACGGCTTTGATGAGCATGTCGATAACATTCTCGGAGGTAATCTGCTCGGCGTCGGCGTTAAAGTTCGTGAACATCCGATGCCTCATGACCGGATGGGCAACCGCCCGGACGTCCTCGGCGGCGACGTTGAATCGTCCGTTCAGCAGGGCCCGACTCTTGGCGCCGAGGATCAGATACTGTCCCGCCCTCGGCCCGGCGCCCCAAGTCAGGTAATTTTTCACGAAGTCCGGTGAGGTTTCGTCGTCAGGCCGCGACGCCCGCACCAAATTCACTGCGTAATCCACCACGTGCTGCGAGACGGGAATTTTCCGTACGACGCGCTGAAGCGCCAGGATGTCCTCACAACTCAAGACCGATTTCGGTTCGCCGGTGACCTCGGCCGTGGTGGATTTAACGATCCGCCGCTCCTCATCCCGTGAGGGATAGTTCACCATGACCATGAACATGAACCTGTCGAGCTGCGCCTCCGGGAGAGGGTAGGTGCCTTCCTGCTCGATGGGGTTCTGCGTAGCCAGCACAAAGAACGGCAGGTCCCGCTCGAATGTATGAACCCCGGCGGTAACGTGATACTCCCGCATGGCCTGCAACAGCGCCGCCTGCGTCTTGGGGGGCGTGCGGTTGATTTCATCGGCCAGAATGATATTGGAAAAGACAGGCCCCTTCACGAAGCGGAACTCCCGCTTACCGGTGGTGCGATCTTCCTCGATAACGTCCGTACCGGTGATGTCCGAGGGCATCAGGTCGGGCGTGAATTGGATGCGGCTGAACGACAGTTTCATCACCTTCGCCAGTGTCGAGATCATCAGTGTCTTCGCCAGGCCCGGGACGCCGACGAGGAGGCAATGTCCACGGCTGAACAAGGCCTGCAGCAGCAATTCGATTACCCGTTCTTGTCCGATGATCACCTTGGCGATCTCGGCGTGCATCCTGGATCGGACGGCCTTTAGATTCTCGATGAGGCGAACGTCCGCGGGTAGTTTTGACTTGTCGGGCATCATGTATTTCCTGTGGCTCTTTACGGGGACCTGCAGAAATCCGTCCGCGATCTCACACAAAATACTGTACGATAATCAGAGGGGATTGTCGAGTAGGCCGATATGATCAACTCGCACCGGGGGACATTCTCAGGTTCCCAACGGTAGCATGCCAGAAGCGATAGAGAAGAAAATCAGGATGCTGGAGACGTCCATAAGGCATGCGATGAACGGACCGGAGGTAACGGCCGGATCAACGCCGATGCGCTTGAAGATGAACGGCAGCATCGACCCAATGATATTTGCCAGCGTAACGGTCGCCACCATCGCAAGCGACACGGCCATTGCGGTCTGGACAGCCTTATCGGGAGAGGCAAAGAGAATTGCGATGACGCTGGCCATGGCGGCCAGAATTATACCCATGGTCAGCCCCCGCCCGAACTCGCGAAGCAACACCCGCCACCAATCCGAAGCGTTGATCTCGGCGACGGCAAACCCACGGATCATTAGCCCGGCCACCTGGCTGCCGGTGTTGCCCGCGGTGGCGTTGATCAGAGGCATGAACATGGCCAGCAAAATCACCAACCTCGCCTCGAAATTCTTCAGCACGAATACCGCAATGGTTTCCGCCACCAGCAACAGCACCAACCAGGGCAGCCGTTTACCGATCATCTGAAGGTAGGAGGCGGAGAAGTAGCTTTCTTCTATCGGGGCCATGCCGGCCATCTTCTGCATGTCTTCGGTGCTTTCCTCTTCCTGCACGTCCATCACGTCGTCAAAGGTTACAATGCCCACCAGCGTCCCATGGCTGTCGAGCGCAGGCAGTGCGACGGCGGCGTATTTCTTGAAGGCCTCAACAGCAGTTTCCTGATCGTCGCCGGCATATAGAAAACCGAATTGCTCGTCCATCAGGTCAGCGACGACCTGATCCGGCTCGGCCAGGACGATCTCCTCCAGGGGGATTTCGTCCAGAAGTTTCCATTGGTCATCGATGACGTAGATGACGTTAAAGGTTTCGCGGCTGGCGGCGACCTCGCGAATGTGCCGAAGGACCCGGTCGATGGTCCAATCCTTGCGGACCGCGACGTATTCCGGAGTCATAAGCCGACCGATACTGTCCTCGGGATACGCCAGAAGGCTGCGGGCGATCTCGGCTTCTTCACCTCGCAACAGGTTCATGAGCTTATTGGCCAGTTGACCGGGCAACTCTTCAAGAAGCTCCGTGCGGTCGTCGGGGGGCATTTCGTTGATGATCTCTGCCACCCTCTGCGAGGAAAGCGTCGTTAGGAGATCCTCCTGCCGGTCCGGTGCGAATTCGCCGAGTATCTCCGCCGCACGTTCGGTCGGCAGCATGCGAAAAGCGATCGCCAACTCCTCCTCGTCCTCCAAGCCCATCAACAGTTCGGCCAGGTCGTGGATTTCCATCTCCCCCAGCGCAGCCTTGAGCGGCCCGAACTGACGGGATTCGATCCACTCGTGAATGTTGGCTCCTGCCGTCGCGCTTTCCATGAAGTTCTGTCCTGCTGCATGAGATTGGAGAGCATTGTGACCGGCCGACGGTGGAAAGTCAACGAGCAGCAAAAGACAGCGGGAAGTGCCTAAGTAAGCTTGTGATAATGTTTGAACAGTTAGCGAATAAACCGGATGAATTCCAAATGACGAAATTGGAATTTCGAATCAATGACGAAATTCGAAGCACGAATTCACATGCGGGTGACCTGTTTGATTTCGTCATTCGGTAATTCATCATTGATTCGTCATTCAAATTTCGTAATTCGAATTTCGAGCGAGGCTCCCGGTTTCTGCTCACAAGACGGACACAGCCGACTTTTTCTGGGATTCCAGTGCGGCGGTGAAGAGCTTATGACTGATCGCTGCTTCCTCCGGCGTCACGCAGCCGGCGAAGGGACTGATCGGGCGGCCGTGGTGCAGCTCGTAAAGATATCCTGCCCACATCTGCTGGACTGCGTCGGAGAACCCGACCT
>SDBV01010273.1_pt1 | contig 12291 bp, 9 predicted proteins | sample 2277081 | NCBI WGS metagenome assembly SDBV01 (sample SAMN10402039, study PRJNA504765) | marine sediment metagenome | isolation source: marine sediment core GS10_PC15, 223 cmbsf | place: Arctic Ocean: Southern Knipovich Ridge | collected 2010 | reverse complement strand
ACTCGGAGCCACCGAGTCGGAACTCCTTGCGCGAGATATCCACGGACCGCTTGAATTTCTTTGGGATGATGGTGATGCTCTTCAGGCGGTAGTCGGTGTCGGGCAGCTCGATGCGGTAGGTCTCATTGGCTCCGCTTCGATTCAGCTTGACCGTCTTCGTGAATGTCTTGGGTGCACCTTTGGCGACTGCCGTTGAGGCGCCGAGCACCCCCAGACAGAGAATCGCAGCTATCAATGCACTCAATACCGCGGGAATCCTGCGCATATCACAACTCCTCAGGGTCTGACGCTGGGCGGCAAGCAGCATATTCGCTCGGCCGACAGGCACACAACGCTCACAAGCCCCTGGCTTATTCTCCTACCTGACTGCGCTCCCCTTCTGGGCTCACCGGGGGCCGGCAAACTGCCGTAGAGTACGCGCTGCCTCCATGTCTCCGGCCAGCGACAGCCCCGCGAACGGCCGCACGCCGCACGTGCTGGCCATCGATGCCGGCGGCACGATGACCGACACCTTCATCGTCGATCGCTCGGGCGAGTTCGTGGTCGGCAAGGCCCAGACGACGCCGGAGGACGAGTCGGTCGGCTTCATGGCCTCGACTCGCGATGCGCTTGGCTACTGGGGGATGGAGACCACCGAGGCGCTTTCCAGCATGACCTCCGGCATCTACTCGGGCACGACGATGCTCAACCGCCTGCTGGAACGCAAGGGCCGCCGGATCGGCGTGATCGTCACCGCCGGCATGGAGGACGCGCTACGGCTCGAGCGCGGCATCCAGACCTACCTCGGCTACTCCTACTCCGACCGGCTCCACGTGGCGACCCATTACCACAACGAGCCGCTCGTGCCGCGTGAGCTGGTGAAGGGAGTTCGCGGACGCGTGGACATGTTCGGCGACGAGGCCATACCCCTGTACGAGGACGAGGCCCGCAGGGCGGTCGAGGAGCTGGCCGCCGCCGATGTGGAGGGCATCGCGATCAACTTCCTCTACAGCTACAGGAACTCCTCCCACGAGGACCGCGTGAGTGAGATCGCCGCCGAGGTCGCACCGGAGCTGCCGATCTTTCGCTCCTCGGAGCTCTATCCGATGCGCCGCGACTTCCCGCGCCTCAACTCGACCGTGATCGAGGCCTACGCCGCCGAGCCCTCGCGCGAGCAGCTCCAAAAGGTGCGCGAGGGGACGCGCGAGGCGGGAGCGCAGTTCGACCTGCGGATCATGGCGGCCCACGGCGGCGCCATCTCGATCGACGCGAAGCAGCTCGCGCAGACGCTGATCTCAGGCCCAATCGGCGGCGTGGTCGGCGCCCGCCACCTTGCGGCGCAGATCTCGAACGGGTCCGGCCCGAGCAACATCCTCTGCACGGACATCGGTGGCACGAGCTTCGACATCGCGCTGATCACCGACGGCGAGTTCCAGATCAGACAGACGCCGGACGTTGGCCGCTTCATGCTGAACCTGCCGCTCGTGCAGATCGACTCGATCGGCGCCGGTACCGGTTCCTTCGTCCGCATCGACCCGAACTCGCGCCGCCCGGAACTGGGGCCGGACTCGGCGGGAGCGCTGATCGGGGTCTCCTGGGCCGAGGGGAACCTCGAGACGCCGTCGATGACCGACCTCGACCTGGTCCTGGGCCGCATCAACCCCGACTACTTCCTGGGCGGGGAGATGAAGCTCGACCCCGAACGGGCACGAGCGGCGATCGCCGACCAGGTGGCTGGCCCGCTCAACCTGTCGGTCGAGCAGGCGGCAGCGGGTGTGCTCGAGCTGTTCGACGAGACGCTCAAGCACCAGGCCGTCGCCCAAGTGCTGGGCAAGGGCTACTCGCCCGTCGACTACACGCTGCTCTGCTACGGGGGTGGCGGTCCGCTGCACGTGGCCGGCTACACCGAGGACGTGCCCTACCGTGACGTGCTGGTGCCGGCCTGGGCGGCCGGGTTCTCCGCCTTCGGCTGCGCCTGCGGCGACTTCTCCTACCGCAGCGACCTGACGATCGACATACCGATACAGCCGAACGCCGACGAGGCCGAGAAGGCCGGGGTCGGAATGTTCGTCGACGGCGGCTGGCAGATGCTGCGCGAGCGCGTGGTCGAGGAGTTCGCCAAGTCGAGCGTGGCTGAGCAGGAGATCCAGTTCAAGCACTACGCGCGCATGCAGTACTTCGGCCAGCTCAACGACATCGAGATCTACTCACCCCACCAGCAGATCTCCGAAGCGTCGGACGTGGACGACCTGATCGAGGCGTTCGAGGAGGCCTACGCCAAGCTGTACGCGCGCTCGGCGCGCTCACCTGAGCTCGGCTACCTGATCACGAACGTGATCGTCACCGGCGTCGTGGAGATCGAGAAGCCCCGACTTCCCGACGAGCAGGAAGTCGACGGCGGCACGCCGGATCCGAAGGCGACACGCGACGTATGGTGGCGTCAGAGCAACGGAAGCGAGGGTTGGACGGAGACCGTGATCTACGAGCAGGACGCCGTGCGCGCGGGTCACGAGATCGCGGGCCCAGCGATCATCGAGGCTCCCGCCGACACGTTCGCGGTCCCGCCCGGGCGCGCTGTGCGGCTGGACCGCAACCGCATCTTCCACCTCACGCAGAGCGAGGGGGGCTGACGGCGATGGCGATGGTCGACCGCACCAGAGAACTCGAGAGCCTCGCGGGAGAGAAAAGGCCGGAGATCGGGTGGGACGGAAGCACAGCGAAGCGGATGCTTGAGGACTCGGAGCGCCTGTTCTCGGAGACGGGGCGCTACTGGGGCATCGAGCAGCTCGACCTGAAGGCCGGCGACCCGATCCGCTACGAGAAGATCTTCTCGCGCCTGCGCGGCGGCCTGGTGACGGCACGCGAAACGGCGCTCAACATCTCCGCTTCGCCGATCGTCAAGGAGATCGGCGAGCTGTGCTTCGCCCTCTACACACCCGAGGGTGACTCCGTCGCGCTCTCGACGGGGATCATCGTCCACGTCCACACGATGTCGGACGCGATCAAGTACATGCTCCGCCAGGGCTACGAGGAGAACCCAGGCATCGCGCCGGGCGACATATTCACCAACAACGACGCGATGATCGGCGATGTCCACAACGCCGACGTTCAGACGTTCGTGCCCATCTTCTGGGAGGGCGAGCTGATCGGGTGGGCGGGCGGTGTTACGCACGAGATCGACATCGGCGCCAGCACGCCCGGCTCGGTCCCGGTCGGCCCGATCTCACGCTACGAGGACGGCATCGACCTGCCCGCCAAGAAGATCGGCTCGGGCGACGAGTTGTGGCGGGACCATGTTCTCGCCGGCCTCAGGGGCACCCGCACGCCGATGTACTGGACTCTGGACGAGAAAACTCGGCTCGCAGGTTGCCACATGATCCGCGAGGCGACGGAGCGGGTGATCCTGGAGGAGGGAATCGATACCTACAAGCGGTTCATCCGCGAGGTGATCGAGGATGGCCGCATCTCCTTCCAAAACCGGCTGCGCGAGCTGATGGTCCCCGGCCGTTACCGCGCACCAGCGTTCGCCGAGAACACCCAGGCCAAGGAGCGCCGGCTCCCCTCCTATGCGCGGCGAGACACGATCATGCACGCACCGCTCGAGATTCGCGTGACGCGCGAGGGCATGCTCGAGCTGGACTACGAGGGCTCCTCCTCGTGGGGCTGGCACTCGTCCAACTGCACACCGTCGGCGATGCAGGGTGCCATCTGGGTCCAGCTCACCCAGACCCTGATCTGCAACGACAAGGTCAACGACGGAGCCTACTTCGGGCTCCGCAGCAACTTCCCGCCCGGGACGTGGTCCAACCACTCCAACCCACAGGCGTCGACCGGCATCGCGTGGGCGTTTCTGATCCCCTCGTTCACGGGTTTCATCAAGTCGCTCTCGCGCGGGCTTCAGGCGCGCGGCTACGTGGAGGAGGTGCTCGCCCCCTACGCACTGACCGGAAACGCCTTCCAGGGCGGCGGCATCGACCAATACGGCAAGCAGTCCGCCACCACCAACTTCGGCATGTCGTGTGTGGGCGGCGGAGCCAAGATGATCCTCGACGGGCTCGACTACGCGGCGGCGATGTGGAACCCCGAGGGCGACATGGGCGACATGGAGCTGTGGGAGCTGATCGAGCCGTTCCTGTATATCGGCCAGCGGGTCAAGCCCAACACCGGCGGTCCCGGCAGGCACCGCGGCGGCTCGGGCTACGAGGCCCTGCGGCTTGCCTGGAAGACCCCCATGTACGAGATGCAGAACATCGGCAACGGGTTCATGTTCATCCAGGCGGGGCTCTGGGGCGGCTATCCCGCGGCGCTGGGCTACCGCCACAACATCCGTAACACCAACTTCTTCGAACTGGCCGAGCAGCGCGTCCCCTTCCCGACGCACGAGCCCGACCCAGGCAACTCGGAGCTGGAGCGCATGATCGAGGGCGACCGCCAGTTCGACCTCGACACGACCACGTTCCCCGAGGTGATGCGACAGGGCGACCTCTACCTGTGCTGCTTCCGCGGCGCTGCCGGCCTCGGCGACCCGCTCGAGCGCCCCTACGAGTCCGTGATCGCAGACGTCGACGGCGACTACCTGCTCGAGCGCTACGCGCAGTCGATCTACGGCGTAGTGCCCGGCGATCCCAAGACGACCGAGAGCCGGCGCGCCGAGATGCGCGACGAGCGCGGGCGCAGAGCGATCCCGGTGCGCGAGTGGATGAAGCAGGAACGCCAGCGAATCCTCGAACGCGACATGATCGAGCCGATCCAGGTCATGTACGCCGAGTCGATGCGGCTCTCGGAGAAGTGGGCACAGGAGTTCCGCGAGTTCTGGGACCTGCCGGAGAACTTCGAGTTCGACGTCCCGACACCGACGGTCGATGTCACGATGGCGCTGCGCGAGCAGGAGAAGAACAGCTTGGGCCCCAACGGAGCCGTCACATGAAGCTCGACAAGGACACTCTGCGCGACCTGATCGACGAGAAGCTGCCGCGCACGCAGGTGCGCGCGATCCAGTCCGGCTACAAGGACCCTGATCGCTTCGACAAGTACGTCGAGATCCTCCAGGAGCGCGTCGCCTGGGACGACCGGATCGTGCTGCCGTTCGGCGAGCACCTCTACGTGGTCGGCAAGGGGTCGGGCACGTATGTCATCAAGTGCGACTGCGGCCACGAGTTCTGCGACTACCGGCAGAACTGGAAGCTCGAGGCGCTGATCAACGTACGCGAGACGGACGAGGAGCTGCGCGAGATCTACCCCGAGATGATGCACGGCAATCCGGACTGGAATGCCCTGCGCGAGTTCTTCTGCCCCGGCTGCAAGACGCTGCTCGAAGTCGAGGCAACGCCCCGCGGCTACCCGGTGATCCACGACTTCGTCCCCGACCTCGAGGGCTTCTACGAAGAGTGGCTGGGGCGCGAGTTGCCGGTCGGCTGAGGCCGGGCAACGGGCCCGGGGCTGCTAGCCGCTCGCCGCTCGCTCGGGCGCGCGCTCGTCGTCCGCCGCCGCTTGCGCCGGGTCGGCTGCCGCTGGGGGAGCAGGGGGCGGTCCGTCCTTGCGGTGGGAGCGGAAGTACTTGAGCATCACCGGGGCGTAGTCGGGCAGCGACGGGCAGCGAATCCCGGTCGGTTCGATGAAGCGCTGCGTGTTGCGGCCGTCGTAGCTGGTGGGGTGGTTGAAGTAGCGCACCGCCTGTCTGGGCAGGCCGGTCAGGCGTGGCACGCCGGGGATTCGCCACAGCGCTTCGGCAACTGCGGCCGGAATGCGCCCGCGCGGGCTGCTCCCGTCCCATAGCCGGCAGAACAGCTCGAGCTGCTCGGCGGTTGTGACCGGCTCCGGGTCGATGAGTTGGAAGGTCAGCCCGACGGCCTCGGGCTGGTCGAAGATGTGGGCCGCTGCGTCGACCACGAAGTCGACCGGCGCGATGTTGAAGCGCGCCTTCGAGGCACCGACATACGAAAGCGGCAAGCGCAGCGCACGCAGGCGGGCGATCAACTCGAGCGCGTAGTAGGGACCGTCGAGCTTGGAGATCTCGCCCGTGCGCGAGTCGCCCACGACGGTCGCCGGCCGGAAGATCGTCGTGGGGATGCGGTCCATGCGCTGCCGCACCCAGATCTCCGCGCGGTGCTTGGTGGCCTCGTAGTGATTGCCGAAGCCCTGGCCGAGCTGCAGCTCGTGCTCGTAGATGTGCCCGGTGCGGTTGCCCGCGACCTGGATCGTGGAGAAGTAGCCCAACCGCACCGGTTTGTCGCAGCTCTCGAGAAACTCGAGCACGTTGCCGGTGCCCTCGACGTTGACCCGCTCGGCGAGGTCCTGCGGCACCGTCAGGTCGTAAAGGGCGGCCAGGTGCAGGGCGCGCTTCATCCCGGCGCGAAGCTCGTCGGCGACGTCTGCCGGCAGACCCAAGCCCGGCTGCGTGATGTCGCCCTCGACCAGGCGAATCCGCGACCCACCGTCACCCAGCGCCGCGCCCAACTCGGAGGCAACACGTGCCGCCGAGCCGCGCATGCGCGGCTCGACGAGCGCCACCGCCTGCTCGGTGGGGTTCCGTTCCAGCACCCGCCGCAGGAGCTGTCCGGCTATGAAGCCGGGAAATCCGGTCACAAGCAACATCGACGCAATTCTATTCGATAGGCTGCGTCGATCGTCACCACCCTGACTGTATTGAAGAGCATCCATGTGCTGGCGGCGATCTTCTGGGTCGGCGGCGGCTTCTTGATGAACGTCGGCATGACGCTCGCCGCGAGTGCCAAGGATCCACCGCGGATGCTCGCGACTATGAAGCTGTCCGATTTCGTCGGCCTGCGCGTATTCATCCCGCTGGCGCTGATCGTGCTCGGCACGGGCATCTGGATGACCGCGAAGTACTATGACTTCGCCGATCTTTGGATCTCCTTGAGTCTTACCGGGACCCTCGTCATCACGGCGCTGATCGCCTTTTACATGGTGCCCAAGACCCGCGCCGCGGTGAAGGCGATCGAGGCCGGCGCGGGGCCGCCGCCCAAGCCCAGCAAGGTCCCGCTCGTTGGGCGCTTCAACCTGCTGGTCGCCAGCGCGATCGTCGTGCTGATGGTAATCAGGCCGACCTAAGGCCGCTGCATAGGTGATCAGTCCGGTCCAGGCACCATGATTGCGAGCTGAATCCGTGTTGATCGGCACACAGCGAGGAGTGAGGCGTGGAGACGACGACCCCAGGACAGGCAGGCCTCAACGACAGCTATCCGGTGCAGCTGGCGATCGACTATCCCGATCGAAAGCTCAACCGCCTCAGCTCGGCCTTCAGGTTCATAGTGGTCATACCAGTTGCGATCGTCCTCACCCTGGTGTCCGGCGGCGGATACGGCTTGTACATCATCGGCGGCGGCATTTTGGTCTTTCCTGCACTCCTGATGATCCTGTTCAGGCAGAAGTACCCGCGCTGGTGGTTTGACTGGAACAAAGAGCTGCTTCGCTTCATGAACCGCGTCCATCTGTACTCGATGCTGATGGACGACCGCTACCCGTCCACCGACGAGCACCAGTCGCTTCACCTCGACTTTCCCTACCCCGAAGCCGAGCGCGAACTGAACCGCTGGCTCCCGCTCGTCAAGTGGTTCCTCGCGATACCGCACTACGTGGTGCTCTTCTTCCTGTCGATCGCGATGTTCTTCGTGGTCGTCTTCGCTTGGTTCGCGATTCTCTTCACCGGGCGCTACCCGCGCGGCCTCTTCGACTTCGTTGTCGGCGTCCTGCGCTGGTCGAACCGAGTGGCGGCGTACGCGTTCCTGCTCGTCACGGACGAATACCCACCGTTCAGGCTGAGCCCGTAGCCGGCAGCACTGCCGCTGAGGCCTCGCGTCGCTTCTGAGCCGGGACCGCTCAGAGCGTTGCGCTGAAGACTTCCTCCTCGACCTTCCTCTCCTCTTCGCCTGCGGTGGTTTCGGCATCGAGGAAGTTGTGCCGCTCGAATTCGGGGCGCGTGAGCTGGCAGTACGCGTTGAACAGCTCGTTGATGGAGACCGAGAGGGCGGAAGCCGGAATCGGCAGGTAGAAGCCCACGCGCTCGGCGAGGAACCCTATCTTGCGCACCAGCGAGCCTCCGAAATCGAAGACGTCGATGCCGAGGATGGCCATGTCGGACTCAGCCTGAGCGATCAGCGGGAGGGCGGGAAGCAGCATGTTCAGGCGCGCAAGCCGCGCGAGTGGGTTGCGCTTCTGCCACCACGACATCGGGAACTCGCGAAAGTAGTTGACCGGCAGAGCCGTGTGGCGAGATTCGTCACGGTGGAAGAGCCTGAGCACCTCGAGGCCGGGCATGTTAGCCATCAACCCGAAGAGGCTGAGTGCAAAGCCCTCGACGAGGACGTTCATGCCGAAGAGCTTCTCGAGCCCCTTGGCCTTGTAGACGCGCTCGAGCAACAGGTACTCCCAGGCGGACATGCGCGGGATATCGCAGTCGAAGGCCAGCAGCAGCTCGCGCAGGACGACGAAGTGCTTCGCCTCCTCGAGGACCTGCATCGTTAGGGCAGCCCGCGCACCGGTGCTCTTGACCTGGTTCAGCACCTCGGTCGACACGAGCCACGCGTAAGCCTCGCCGTGGCCGATCAACGAAAGGATGTTGACGATGGCCTGCTTCTGCTCGGGCGTGTACTCGCGGTCGAGCATGGCGCGAAAGTCCGCCGAGGTTATCCGCTTGAGCTCACTCTTCTCTTCCTTGTTGAGGGACTTGTCGCTCATCGCAAGCAGCAGCCTCTCGTCGCTGGTGCAGTCCTTGAAGGAGGACCAAGGGGCCTCCTCCTCGGCCTTCCACAGAAGCCGCATGCTCTTGTCGTAGTGCTGTTTGCGGATGTTGTCCTTGGCGCCTCCGAGAAACTCGTACTCGACGTCGTCGTAGGGTGCCTTACGGCCTCCTAGGCGGAGCCACCCCGTGACACGATCGAAGTCTCGGATCGCCGCGTTCGCGATGCTCTCGACGAACACACTGGTTTGCGCCACGCGGTCATTGATCTCAAGTGGCTGGACTTCCATCAGCTCATCTCTCTCATCAGGATGCGGCTCGGACCGGCGCTTGGGGAAAGTGGCTCAAACGGGCTCGCAGCCCTCTGGGTCACCTACCGGTTCAGCATTCTAGGAAGAGTTGGCTCCGTGTCAAGCCGCTGTGTCAAAGGGGTGGGTGCGCTGGGCGCAGGGTGGCGAGGGCTGTCGGCAGAGAGGCCCGAGATGCCCCTTGCCCCTTTAATGGCATCCGAGCCCCGAGCCGAAGGGAAAGCAGCGTTCTATTTGACGCGGGTTCGAATCCCGCTCCCGCCACCTGGGAAAAGCCCGGCGAATAGAGGCTCTTCTGCTTTTCGGGATTGGTCTCGGCTCCCAACCAGGGATTTCCCGGCTGGAACCCGGATGGAACCCGTACGGCGAAACGTGTAATGCACCCGCGGTAGTAACCATCGAAATTCTTGGTGCGCGCGGGAGGGAACCCGGCTGCTGGACGCCAGGCTACGTCTTCTAGGAGAGGGAGGCCTCGCGTGAAGCGGCTCGTGCTATTTCTGACTGTTGTTGTCTTTGGCCTGTCGATGACCCCGGCATCGACACCGGCGTTTCACGATGGTACGCCACCGGCCCAGGAAAACTGGCCGCCTCTTCTGAAGTGCCCTGACGTCAATGGCGTCGGCGCCGTCAACATTCCAGGCATCCTCGAGGTCGCCAGCCACTTCGGCGCGAGCTACGGCCATGCCGACTACGAGCTGCTGTACGACGTGGACGGTTTAGGCGTAATCAACATTCCCGGCGACATTATGGGAACTGCCGCGCGCTTCGGGGAGAACTGCCCGCTGGTAGAGACGCAGGTGGCACAGGCAGCGATCGCCACCTCGAAGTACGCCGATAAAATTGACGATGGACCCCTAGAAAACGGCTGGAAGCGTGCGCAGGCGGACGGGTACGCAAAGAGCACCCAGTACGTCCCCCAAATGGGCATTCACGTGAGCCTAGGGGCAGCTGGTTACGCGGCGGACTTCGACCCCGCGAAGCCGATCGGGCTGATCTACAAGGAGACGTTCCCTGGCTCGGGCCAGCCCGACGAGTTTATCGGGCTCTGGTACGTGGTTCCCAACCAGGAAGTCTGTGACGTTTTTCTCCCCGGCACCACGTGCGACGACGCGGAGCCGGAGGCGTTCGACGGCCCCGAGGACAACACGAATCTCAGCAGCGTCCAGCAGGGCTGGCACACGCACGAGAACCTCTGCTTCATTCCCGGACCCCCGATCTCGGTTGTGGAGATTGGTCCAGGCGGATCGGACCAGGACTGTTTCGACATCGGCGGAATCCTCAACTTCGAGAACTACGGCTGGATGGCCCACCTCTACACCCAGATCCCGAACCCGGACGGGCGCTTCATGATGTGGAACTTCAACCTGTCGTAAAGTAAATGCGTCTCGCGCTGCTACGGATAGGCCTAGTCGTTGTGGCCACGGCTCTCGCCGTGGCCCTGCGTCCTGCCGAACCAGCGTTCGCCATAGTCCACCTTGCCGAGACACACGAGGTGATGGCTGGCTTCGACGGAGACACCGATGTCCAGTACGTGGAAATAAACCAGCGTGCCTTCCTCCAAAACATCACCACGGATTCGAAGCTGTCCGTTTTCGACGCGACCGGCACCTTCATCGACGCCGACACCGTCACCGCGGGCGATCAGCCCCTGCTCACCGTGCCCACTTTCGTGGCCAACACCGGAGACGGCGTACGCTGGCTGATGGGGACCCAGGCCTTCAAGGATCTCCCCGGCGTCGTCGACCCGGACTTCGTCTTCCCCGACAACCCCGGGCTGACAACGGCTGCAGGCATGGTCTGCCTGTTCGAAAACAGTCTTCCCCTTTCCCCCCGCGATTTCACCGACCCCAGTGACAGCATCGATTGCGTTGCGTACGGTGGTGCGGGCTTCACCGGCTCGAATCCAAACTCGTTCCCCTCGGAGGCCGCGGCTTCGGGTCCCGGTAACGGGACCAAGAGTCTCACCCGGATCGTTCCAGCCAGCATCGGGGGCTCCGCACCGTGGGCGCACAGCGATGATGTCAACGACTTCGCCCTTCGCTGCCCGACGCCCGAGGACAATGCCGGGCAGGTGAGCCACCTGGGACCCGATGACGATGCAGACGGCTTGACCAACTGTCGCGAAGGCGAGCTGGGCACGGACCCGAACGTGGTTGATACCGATCTGGATGGCTGCGCCGATGGCGAAGAGATAAACAACCTTCCCGGGCTGGGCGGCGATCGCGACCCGACCGACTACTGGGACTTCTACGACGTCCCGGACAGGGACACGGGCCTCCGCGACAAGGTCGTCAACATCCCGGGCGACATACTGGGCGTCGCCAGCAGGTTTGGCAACAACGACAACGGTGGGACCGCGACCATCAACCGCGACACCGACCCTCTCTCGAATCTTGGCCCCCCACCGCCCTCCCCTCCGGTCTACCACCCCGCCTGGGACCGCAGCCCGCGGGGGCCAGGCGGTATCACCGACCCCGGTCCCCCCGACGGCACCGTCAACATCCCTGACGACATCCTCGGCGTGGCACCCCAGTTCGGCCACAGCTGCCTGGCAGCGCCCTAGGGACTCGGCGACCGCCGACGGCTAGCAGGGGTCGCGAACCTCAGCAGCTCCGGTAGGTTGGGGCCCTCAAGCGATAGGACCGATTGATGGAAGATGCCCGGATCAGCGAATCCGCGCAGCTCGATGGCCTGAGGACTTTCGTTTCTCCTTACACGGGGGTGATTCGCAATGCTCTAGACACGCTCAATTCGCCCGACGTAGCGCGCATCGTAACCGTCGCGTGCGAAATCGGCGATCTGTCGGCCTTGCATCTGTCTAGAGAGTCCGAACTCTCTGCATTTGGAGTAGGCCACCGGCGTGAGCGCGCCCTTGGTGCCGCGCTCGGCGAAGCGCTCGAGCGCTACTCGGGATACGTCTCGCCGGAGTCCGAGTTCGTTCTCGCGACAGCCTCCGAACTCGGGCCGGAGGCGGTGGCGCCGGAGCGATTCGCGCTGTTCAGGGAGGATCAGTACGCCGAGAAAGGTTTTCCCTTCGAGCCCTTTACGAGCGACACCCCGGTCCGCTGGGTCAAAGGCTGGTCGATTCCAGACGGAAAAGACGCGTATCTGCCCCAGCAACTGGCGTATATGGGGTCCTCCCGCGCCGCAGGCGAGACCGCCATCAGTTGGTCGACGTCGAACGGCACCGCGCTCGGCCTGACGAGACAGGAAGCCGTCGTGAGGGGCCTGTTGGAGGTGATCGAGCGAGACGCGGTGATGCTCGCCTGGTATGGGCGCCTCTCTTTGCCGCGCTTGGAGTGGTCG
>SDBV01010272.1_pt1 | contig 12291 bp, 13 predicted proteins | sample 2277081 | NCBI WGS metagenome assembly SDBV01 (sample SAMN10402039, study PRJNA504765) | marine sediment metagenome | isolation source: marine sediment core GS10_PC15, 223 cmbsf | place: Arctic Ocean: Southern Knipovich Ridge | collected 2010 | reverse complement strand
GGGTGAATAGAAAGATTGGGGGTTTTGATAAAAGTAGATTTATGTGCATTTTCGACTTTCTTACAGTGAATAAATACTACAAAATGACTAATCGGGAGTTAGAGCTTGAAGCCGCCAGGTACAAAATAGGGGGTTACGCCGTGGACGGCAGACTCGTAAGGGAAAGGATAATTAAGCAACTTCTTGAGAAAGATAAGGCAAATAATTCCAGATACGCAGTTTTCATTTCCGTTTTTGCTCTGGCCATAAGCATCAGAGAAAAATGGTCTTTTTGTCCTCGAAAAACTCAATATAGGCCTATTTCAGAGGGCAGAATTGGCAATTATCCGTTCCATATCAATGAGTTGCTGTGGCCCGACCCCGTTTCCCTTCATGCTCAACCCATTTTAACACTAATTCTCTCCTAGTGGGCTAAACTCTCTCAAGTTTGAAAATAACCGGCCTCATTCCATCAGAACAACAGGAGATCGCTACTCCTTTTTCTTCAAAGAATGGCATGTTGCCTCCAAAGCCAAGTACTCGTACGCTAGGATAAATAGTATGCCATGCAGAGGTGCAAAACTTTTCCGGCATTGCAAGGTTTTCTTCCAGAATAAACTCTTGGCCATCCTCGAAGAGCTCGCATGGAACGAACCAGTCCCTCTCCGCCACGGGATATTCATCGAATATCTCTTTTGGATCTTGCCTTTTTAAAACCGTAATCTTTACCTTACTTCTATTCATAGTCTCATTACCTCCTCTCTGTTCAATATTACTGGATTTTGGATAGAAGCCTCCTTTTCAGGTGTGTCGAAGGATAAGAAGCTGCTTTTTACCGGCGTGAATAGGTCAGAACAAGGATTATGTCAACCGAAAATAGGCCACTCTGGTAATAACAACCCAAAATTGACCCACCCCCTGTTACGGCTGAGCGCTGATTTCGAATCATTTCCATCTTCTTTTAAAAACCGGCAAAAAGCCGATTGATCAAATTATGCGGCGACTCCTGACCGTCTAAACAGTTATTTTTAACAGATGGCATCGCTGTTACCGTCATTTATTTCAAAATCGATACAAATCGATTTTGTGTCAGAAAGGGTGTATTAAAATCGATGCGAAGGATGAAGATTCAGATAAGGGGAGATAATCCATTTTTCAGGGACAGTGATTTTGTCGAAAAAGTTCTGAGCCCGGCATCAGAACAAAGTAAGCGACGATACCGATTAAAGGCAAAAGGATGGACGCGGACAAAGATTACCGAAAGGGTTGCAAAAATCTTTGGTATTGAAAAAGACCAGGTGATTGTCGCCGGAAAACAGCCTGATCGGATACGTGCCCGTAGTGCTTTGGCATCCTGGGCGATTCGGGATCCGGGTCTGACGGCAACGGAGGTTGGCAAGACCCTCGGTCTCAGCAAATCCGCGGTCAGTCGGGCGGCCACTAGAGGCTAAAAACTGATCGTCGATCAATTCTTGTCCCTGAAAGACTATAAACGCGCAATTTCAACCCCGGTCCTCTTTAGGAGCGATAAAGTAGGAAGCCAGAGGGACACCCGTAATCATAGTTGCACCCCCAGCTAATGCGGCCGTCTTGATAAAAGAGCGCCGGTTTTGTTTGAAGCTATCTTTTTGACCTTGCCTGGTTTTAATACAGACTTTATCCTGGCTCATCTGTTCTTCCTTTGATCGGAAAATCGAATATCAATTTGGAAAAATTCGTCCTGAGATAAAAATAAAACCGGACTCGTTAAAAAAACGAGTCCGGATAGCTTAAAAATGCCAATTCTATTTGAATTGCAGCTTCAGCGGTTCTGAATTGTAACTGTGTTCGGCACCTGCATTATCAAATACGGCAATGCCAAATGGGTATTTTTTGCGGGTATTATATTGAACATCATCTTCATATTGGGTGTTGAGTTTTCTTGATACGAAAACAGTCCATTTCCCGTTTTCCCAGACACCCGTTGTTTTTACATCGGCAAAGCTGTCCTTCCATACGGGGGTAAGCATGTAGCCGGGAATCTCATCACCTTCTTTGAATTTCGAATGATCCTCAATTTTGACCGCCTCAGCAACCAGAAGTGAACCTTCAATCGATGGTTTTTTAGCCGGATCCTGCATATAGGCCGGTTTTGATTTATCTTTAGTCCGGTTGTTCTTTGCTTTTGTCCCCGAGCCGGCATCTCTCTTTCTTCCTTTTTCAGGCTCCTTGCTCGGATTTGCTATCACATAGCCATCTTCAAGATATCCCACTGGGTTCGACCTGACCGCTTTCCAGTGCCAAAGATCGGCCTTTTCTTTTTTTGAGTTAACGGAATAATACCATTCTTTATTGTCCTTGGATTCGTTATGGCAGAGTACGGCGCAACCTTTGTTTGCAAATTTGTCTATCCTGTTTATTTCCCATATCACCCCAAGTCTGTCTTCGTTGGCCTTCTGCTTAGCCCATTTCCCGCCGGTAAATTTCCAGGCATTTTTCTTCATGCTCTTATCCTTGTCAGGCCATTCAAAGCTAAAAAATATTTTATCTTTGGTATAGACGGATTTGGCTTTCAGTTCAATTTCCTTGCCTTCAACTTTTCCTGCACCGACCAGAACCAACTTGGCCTCCTTGGCCTTGGCCCATTGAGAGCTGTTTGCATCAATGGGTGCGGACTTCACTTTTTTAGAAATCAGCACAAGATCCCCTTTGGCTTTTGCATCGACCGTGGATAGGCCGTAAAACGCAACCACGCCTACGATTATTAAAAGCATCATAACAAAACATCTTTTTTTCATTTTTTTCCTCCTTATATAATTTAGATATTTATGAATAACGTTTGCGCTATTCGGTTTAAATTTCAAATTGTTATACGCTGCCCCCTTTTCACCTATGCGTTAAGTCCGATCACCGTCAATACCGCCATCGCAATGAGGGCAAAAAGCCCTGTTGCCATTGCTATCGGTCTTTGAGCGGGTCTTCTTTCAGGACTTATATCGATAAACGGCAACAAGAAAAGACCGATAATACCCCCCGCGGGTATGATGGCCGTAGCGATTATCTCAAGTTTTCCCGGAAAATATTTTAAAAGCTGATACAGTGCCATAAAATACCATTCGGGTTTGGGTATAAATAAGTTGTCCGTCGGATCGGCAGGATCTCCAAGACCGACAGGAAAAACGAGTGCCAAAACGATCGCCACCAAAATAAAAATACACATCATCACCACAATTTCTTTGAAAAGAAAGGAGGGATAAAAAGTCTCTTCTGAACTTTCTATGTTTTCGCTATGGGGTTGGTTTTGCATCTCTTTTTCCTTATTTCTTTTTTTAACCTAAAATCTACAATCGTCGAGTTCAAAATTTAGGTGCCGCTTTTAGGTTTAGAGCGGTTCTGCGATACCCTGGCGACGTATCATAAAAAAATGCCCGATGAGCAAAAACGCCATTATCATCGGTAAAAAGATGACGTGGATGGAATAAAACCTTGTCAATGTCAGCGCACCCAGATGCGTTCCGCCACGAGTCATTTTTAAAAGATATTCCCCCATAAAGGGAATGGTCCCCATAATACTCGTGCCAACCTTTGTGGCCCAGTATGCTTTCTGATCCCAAGGCAAAAGGTAACCGGTAAAAGCAAATCCCATAACCATCGTTAATAGCAATACGCCCGTTATCCAGTTGATTTCTCTTGGTTTTTTATAAGCGCCGTAAATATATACTCTAATCATATGTATAACAATGGTGATGACCATTAAATTGGCGGACCAGTGGTGTACACCTCTTATAATGTACCCCAGAGAGACCTCATAGGTCATAAAATCGACAGCATCATAGGCTTGAGTCGGCGTGGGAACGTAATAAAGGGTCATGAAGTAACCGGTGGCAGCCAGCATGACAAATAAAAAAAAGGTGATGCCTCCAAAGCAGTAGCTCAGGTTTAATCCCTTGGGGACCGGCTTATCCAGAATATCCTTTTTGATATAGTCATGCATTTCCACCCGTTCGTCGATCCAGTTGTAGACACGCCTAAACACTTTCATTTGGGTCACCTCCCAGGGAAACGGTCCGGGTCGACAAAAATATCCTCCCATCCTCGATTTTGGCCAAATGCCTTTTTAAAGGCGCCGGAGGGGGGCCGCTGATCACCTTGCCATCCACATCGAATCGACCCTCGTGGCAGGGGCATTTAAATATTTTTTGATCTTCATCCCAGGTGACGATACATCCCAAATGCGTGCAGCCTGCAGATATGGCAATGATTTTATCTTCTTTGACTCGTTTCACATAGACCAGCGTGCGGGCATTATCTGTCAACCAGCCGTCTTTGGTTTCATATTCCAAAACCACCCTTTCAAAGCCCGATCCCTCATCTGGAGATTCCTCAAGTTCAACTTCAATCCATTTCGATTTTTGTTTTTTAAAAGAGGGTCCGATTGCAAAACGGGCAAAGGCCACGCCGCTCACAGCGGTAATGGTGCCGCTGATGGCATAAATTCCAATCTCCATAAATTTTCTCCGATTCAAATCGGATTTTTGACTCATTTCAGTCTCCTAATTACTCTCGTTAGATTTTTTTTTCGGCTGGGTCATCCTTTTGAAAATCTCACATTGTTTAAAATGATTCTGGCAGTAGTAAACCGCCATCGATATTTTGTTACTGTTCATGTCCAGGAAATAACAATCCTTGTGGGGAGATCCAACAAAAGGACACAACACCCTCTTTCGAGTTTTTTTTTTCGGTTGTTGGGCCTTTGGGTCAGCCATTTGCATCGCTATTCCTAAGCATCCTGTGTCCGGATATATTTTGATATTTCTCACCGCTACATTGTAGAAGATTTAGAGCAAGAGACATGCCAAAAAGCATCGGGCTCGCTAAAATAAAATTTATTCTAATTATTTTAGGATATTAGGATATTAGAGAGGAAAATTGCAGCAAATTTGAGTAGAGGCAAAGAGTGTGACATGTCACAAAAGTGTGACGTCACACTCTCGGGCCGGTCACACCTGTTGATTCGATTTGCCGGAATGGAAATCATTCAGCCACAAATATTACCAAAAGCACTAAGGGTGATCAGAATTTTTTTAAAGATGGAATCTTGGTGGCTGAACTGTTACCCGAAATCTGGATTCTGGGACAGTTTACGATAGATCGTGCGGCGGTTTACTCCCAGGAGACGGGCAGCTTTGGCTTTGTTCCCGCCGGTTTTTTTCAAAGCCTCGAGGATGGTTTGGATGTCCAAGGAGGAACTTTTTTTAAAATTAGATTTTTGATATTTTTGAGACTCTCTAATATCGGGCGGCAGATGCTCAACGACAATAATGCGGCCGTGGCAGAGCACAAAAGCATGTTCGATGGCATGTTCCAACTCCCGCACATTTCCGGGCCACGGATATACCGCCAATTTCTTTTCCACATCATCTGAAACTCCCTCTACCTGCTTGTTAAAACGCCGGTTGAACTGCTTGCAAAAGTGATCAACAAGCAGAGGAATATCGCCTAAACGATCACGCAGCGGAGGAAGGGGGATCTCCAAAACTTTGAGACGATAGTACAGATCCTCCCTGAAATGATTATGCCTGACTCTTTCTTTCAGATTGCGGTTGGTCGTTGTGATGATCCGAATATCAATTTTTATTGGTTGGGCCTCTCCGACCCGCTCGAATTCCTTCTCTTGAATCACTCTGAGCAGTTTCAATTGTATGATCGGGGAGATTTCACCGATTTCATCAAGCAGGATGCTGCCGCCGTCGGCCATCTCAAAGCGGCCTAATTTATCTTGCACAGCCCCTGTAAATGCCCCTTTGACGTGGCCGTACAGTTCACTTTCAAGTAAAGAATCTGCCAAGGCTGAACAATTTACTTTTACAAAGGGTTTATGCGCTCGATTGCTGCCATAGTGGAGCGCTTCGGCAACCAATTCCTTACCGGTGCCGCTCTCTCCCGTGATCAAAACGGTTGTATCGGAACCCGCCAGATCTTCCAACAGGGCATACAGATCCTGCATTTTTTCGCTTTTACCGATAATATTCATAAACTTACGGCGAGGCCTTAATCGGCTTTCAAGATCGCTTTCTCTTGTTATATCCCGGATGACGAGCACGGCGCCTGCAAAATCATTTACCCGGTCACGCAGAGGGGAGCTCGTGAGGATAACCATCTGCTTGTTTCTATCATGTCGGATGCATTCAACCCGGCTGGTTTTGACTTCCTTTTGTGTATGTAAGACTTCTTCAAGGACACGGCAACATGACTGACGGCATCGGTTTGAAAAGTCTGACAGACGCCGGCCAATGATCTCTTTGTGGTGAAGTCCACAGATTTGCTCAAATGCTTCATTTACTTTTGTCACTCTCATTTCGGAATCAACTGTGACAATGCCTTCCTGAAGGCTTCTGAAAATTGTATCCAGGTCAGAGCGGTATTTTTCTTTCTCAGCCTCCATTCGATCTTTGGCATCGAGAACCGATTTGTATTGAAAGGCCCGGTTCGTTATTTTGATAAGGTCGTGTTTTTCAACCGGTTTAGGTATGTAATCATAGGCACCTAACCGGACGGCTTCTGCGGCCGTCTCAATGCTGGGTTGCCCGGTAATCATAATTACCGGGCATTTCATACCTTTTTCTTTGACCTTCCTAAGAATGTCGATTCCGGTTTTGCCACCTAAAAGGATGTCAGCGATGATCAAATCCAGTTCAGACTCGTCAATGACCTTCAAAGCGGAATGATAATCTTCAGCCGTGATCACATCATGCCCATCCTTTGAAAGGAAAGATTTGAAGGTAAACCGTAAGATTTCTTCATCTTCGATTATCAGAATTCTGTTTTTCATTTTTAAAATTATCCTAACCTGGAACCGGCAAATCTACGATTACCTGGGTATAGTCTCCTTCAACACTGTCAAAATTCAGCCGGCCCCCATGTTCCTTAATTATTGAATGGCTGATGCTCAACCCTAACCCGGTGCCTTCCCCAAGGGGTTTATTAGAAAAAAAAGGGTCGCAAATTCTATCCATTATATTGGCCGCTATACCGGTGCCGTTATCAGAAAAAATCACACGAACATATTTATTGTTATTGATAGTTAACACTTCCCCATTGATTTCAATAATTTTATCTTCAAGGGCAAAGGTCGGTTTTTTGATAAGGGCGTATCTAGCATTGCTGATGATGTTTAAAAAGACTTGCTGGATCTGATGACTGCGTACCCTTACTTTGGGAATTTCATCCGGAATATATACCTTTAAATCTATTCCATCCTTGCGTATTTGCGTTTCGGCTAAATTTAGAGAATCAGACAATATGTCCTGAACGGTGGCCAACCGTGGCTCATCTTCGTGATCCCGGGCAAAAGATAATAGATTGCGGACAATCATGGCGATCCGGCTGCCGGCTTTAATGATTCTGTCGGAAATTTGAGCCTGCGCGCTACCTTCTTGGCTCTCGTCGATAAGCAGCTGGGCACAATTGATAATGCCGTTGATGGGATTATTGATTTCATGTGCGACCCCGGCTGCAAGCTCACCGATTGAAGCCAATTGGCCGGTCCTGGCAGTTTCAGCTTGCAACAGTTTTTTCTCGGTAATATCACGATATACGACAATCACTGATTTTGGGCGCCCGTCCTCGGAGCGGGTGGCCACACTGCCTGTGTACCACAGATCCATTCGGACCCCGTTTGTCCCTATATATTCCATCTCATTCTCGACACCACGGCCGTCTTCAAAACATTTTTCAATGTGGCATGTGGCAGAGGGCGTATCTCGCACATGAAAAACATCGTAGCATTTCTTGCCCACCGGATTTGTGCCAAAAAATTCTACTACAACATGGTTTGACCAAGTAATATTCAAGTCTTTGTCAACAACGATGATGAGATCAGTGAACGAATTAAGAATCTCGGCCAGTTTTTCCTCGCTTTCCAACAAGGCTGCTTCCGCACGCTTTCGATCAGCTGTAGTTTTATTCTCTTTGAAAAAAATGATAATAATTGCAAACAAAAGACCGACCGTTAAACTCACTAGAACAGTAGTGGACTTTGACGTTAAATTATCAAGCTTTTTTTTTCTGTTGGTGATATCATAATAGATTTCAAAAGCCCCCAGAAAGTTATCACCGTTCATCAGCGGCACATAAGTTTCTACCACATCGGTGGTCATTTTCGAACCTTCAAGGGACACGGTGCCTTTAGACACCACCTCAGTATGAACTTTACCTAAAGCTACAATTTCGTGAAAATATTTCAGCTTATTGATGACACCCACATCATTCACGTCGGTAGAAAAAAGGGTTTTGCCTGATTTTGAATAGATTTTAATTTTCATCAAGGCGAAATCATCTTTGTGACTCTCGATTTCTTTCAATAAATCCACACTGAAATAATTTTCTGTTAATTCATTTTGTTCTGGAAAAAACATTGCCGATAGATGCCGTGCTGAACGAATAGAATCATTTTTGGTGGATTCGATCAGCAAATCGGTAAACGAAGGATAAATAAAAAAAATATTATAGAACGACAATGCTGTGGCTATCGATAAAGAAACAATTAATATGTTTCGTAGCAGTTTAATTTTGAAAATTTTATTTTCTGTAAATCGTTTTTTCATTTCTTGCCACTTATCCATATAGAAATAATAAAAAAAAAGCGGGGAGGTGTCAAGTCGGCATAAGCCCATGCGTTAATTTTATAATTTTGTTCAGATAAATTTAACCCATGAACTCAGTCTCCCTCTTATGGCAGGTTTGGTGGCCATGAGTTGAAGAATACATCATGAAAATTCGCCAACCTTTCAAAAGGCTAACGAATTAAATGGGGATGACAAGTTCCGATTTTTTTTACGATCAATTAGGGTATTAAACGCTTTCCGGTATAAACTGTTTTAAAACAAATACAGCTCCCCGGATTTGAAATAATTTATTTCAGATCCAGGGGCTGTAATAATTAAGAGCGTCTCTGCCAGACGGTGATAGAAGTTTTTACGATTAAAAGCTCTTTTTATTTCTTCAACGACTTGACCAGCTTTGTAGCTGAACCGGCATCCGGTGCGTATCCATCGGCACCGATTTCATCCGCAAAGTTTTTGGTGACCGGAGCGCCACCCACCAGGATTTTCACATCGTCGCGAATAACTCTTTCCACAATCGCTTTGATGGTTTCCTTCATCATCGGCATGGTCGTGGTCAGCAATGCTGAAAGGCATAGAAAATCAGCCTGTTTCGTTTTGTGTAAAGAGGGGCGCATTTGTTTGTGATAATGAATTCATATACCACGTCAAGCCGGAATAGATGCGCTGGGGGTGCCTTGCATCATATCATATGCAGGGGTATCGAGCGGCAAAATATTTTTAAAGACAATATGGATCGAAACCGGTTTTTGGAAAGACTCGGGTCTGTTTTGCAAAAGACCTCGACGCCCTGTTACGGCTGGGCACTGATTCCGAATCATTGCCATCTTCTTTTAAAAACCGGCAAAGAGCCCATTGCTCAAATTATGCGGCGACTCCTGACCGGCTAGGCGGTTACTTTTAACCGACGGCATCGCCGTTACGGTCGTTTATTTCAAATTTGCTTCAAATTGATTCTTTGCCAGGTCGTAGATCCGCCTCTTGAGGAAAAACAGATCTGATTGATATTTGTCACAGGAGTTGTATCACCCCTTGGGCAGAAAAAAAGGACGGCCTGCTTTTTATACAGAACCGTCCTGTCATGATGCTGGAGCCGTCATAAGCGGTTAAGAGCAACCACATTCATTTTGAGTGGACTCGGTTTCCCTTTCAGGCTCTTTTTATGATTGGGTATTTGTTTTAGTTTCCTCCGCTTTAGACCCACAGCACATTTCCATCATCTTTTTCATCATACCCTCTTTCATGACGGAAAAATCAGTGGTACCGCTTCGGCCCGAACAACACCCCCATTTTTTTTCAGACATATTTATAAAATCCTTCGGGTTACAACACCCAAAGTCAGCACTTCCATTTTTTGTCCCGTTATTTTTTGTTTCTTCTGTTTGCATTATTATCCTCCTTTGATTTTAGTATTTAACATTTATACTCAATTATTTATAAAATCAGTTGAATCGGTTAAAGTTATTTTTTTCTTTTCGTATTCCTCCAAGTTTATCTCGCCAGAAGCATACCGCTTGTCGAGTATATCTTTTGCTGAATCTGAAGTCCTGGTTTGTTGGCTGTCGATGCCGCGGGAGCCAAACCCGCACATCATCGAACCCCGTCGTCCCCTCATAATGAGAAAGCACAGGACCATCATCAATATCGGGATAATCCACCAGAAAGAAAAATGGCTAAACTCTGTACCGTACATGTGTATCACCTCCTTTTTATCACTTTTAACTCTATTGACGTAAGGGCGAGGGAAAAGGATACACATGCAATCATTTTTTTTGAAATTCAAATTATTGGTTCTGCAGGAGGAAAATATGGGTCTATCCGGATCTCTCAAAGCGTTTTTAACCGATAATTACTGTTAATTGGATGCGCTATCAGAAAATCAATCTGTGTGAGAATGGGCCCTATAAAGCTCGTCGGAGCACAGATTGATTTTTCTGCGGATTTAAAGCTTGAATTTGGGTCTTATAATATTGTGTGCAATATATATATTAATTCTGATCAAAACAGTATCCACATAAGTGATGTTAAAACAATATGTTACACCGTTTTGCTCGATTGAGAGATCCGGATATAGCCGAAAATATGAAAGGACTAAATCGATAAATATGCTAACATCGACATTTATCTGGGAGGCTTTGGTAATATCTGTGATGACTTTCGATCGCAGGCAAGAGTGCCCTGCTCGTTGTGGTCGAAATCGCACCCTTCATTAAGTATTGTTTTAAGTTTGGCTCTGGCACGGTGAAGTCGCATCTTGACATTATCCAGCGATATTCCAAGAATTTCAGCGATCTCCTTGTTGGCCAAGCCTTCCTGTTCGCTGAGAACAATTACAGTCTTATAATCCGGAGGCAGGTTACCGACAAATTCTATAACACATTCGCTCATTTCCTTGCGAATCACTGTCTGATCAGTCGTAGTAGGGTTTTGGGCTATCCAGACACTTTGGTCTTCAAGATTAGCAGCCTCATCAATAGGCCCGTGTTTAGATGAATGTTTGTATGCGGCAGACCGCAATCTGTCGATCGCAGTATTGGTCGCTATACGATATATCCAGGTTGAAAGTTTGGAATCCTCTCGAAATTCTTTGATACTGCGACTGACCTTATCGAAAACATCTTGGGCAATATCCTCAGCATCATTTGGTCCTACAGTTCTAGAAAGATATTGAACTATCCTTTGATAATATTCATCATAAATTATTTTAAATTCGGACTCAGAGGTCATTATAATAGCGTTCTTGCTCAAAACTACACAAATGCGGCCATCAAGAATTATACAACTTTGTAATGGCAATGTGCATTCTATCGAATTTGTATTCAAATGTCAAAATATCATAAAACGGAACAGCAATTCTCGGTGAAATATAAAATGGCAGGAATTATAGTTTAACCGGAGGTTATTATGGATGTCGGTATCCAATGGGTGATGAGCAAGGGCGATTTAGTGAGTTTAATTAATAGGTGAAGGTGGATTGCTGGAAATTGAGGAACAGGTATCCAATCCGGGTTTGTCGGCGATTAAATTGTGGGAGTAGTAAACATAACTGGGCGATTCGGGATCCGGATCTGACGGCAACCAAGGTTGACAAGTACCTCGGTCTGATCAAATCCGCTGTCAGTCGGCAACTAGAAGGCAAAAACTGATCGTCGATCAATTCTTGTCCCTTAAAGGCTAGAAAGCGTAATTCTTCCCTCTTTACACAACTCTATTTACGACTGACGTCCGTACCAATCCATGATCCAAAGGGGACTACAGTGAAATTATCCGCGTAAAAACAGGTAGTCCTAAGTAGGAGATAATTCGAAGATAAATAATGACTCGGCTTCAGGACATTTTCTTAAACGTTTCAAGGGCACGGTTAAAGCGGGCGAGATTCTCCTCCGTATAGTTCTCAAAGTCGAAATCGAGGATCGAGTGAATCTCGGAGACAATGCTCCACAGAGTTTCGCGCAATAATGACACGCACTTCATTGCCTCCAGACGTCGGCGTAACGTGTTTGTAACCGATTTTTGATAGTAGGTCTCCAGGAGCCAGTCTTCCTGTTCCGGGGAAAACTGGTTGTTAGACGCAAGGTTGGCAAGATCAAAGAGCGCCGCGTTGTAGCCTGCATAATCCCAGTCAAAGAGCCACAAACGCTTGCCGTCGTCAATGAAGTTGGCTGCCAACAGGTCGTTATGCGCAAAAACCAACTTGATTTCACCGACA
>SDBV01010271.1_pt1 | contig 12292 bp, 6 predicted proteins | sample 2277081 | NCBI WGS metagenome assembly SDBV01 (sample SAMN10402039, study PRJNA504765) | marine sediment metagenome | isolation source: marine sediment core GS10_PC15, 223 cmbsf | place: Arctic Ocean: Southern Knipovich Ridge | collected 2010 | reverse complement strand
GATTTAGATTTACGACAGTGAACGGGCGCCAAATGGCAACGAAGCAGGAAATCTAAAATCCAAAATCAAAATTCAAAAATTTCGCTTATGGGTTTGGTGGCGATGCTGGCTGTCGCCGCGATTGTGGCGATGCTGCTGGCGGGCGGGATTTCCGATGCACCTGTGGCGATTCTACTGACGGCTGTGACGCAGGGCGGGCTGGCGGCGCTGATTTTCATCTCGGCCGGCGGGTTCGGCTATCCACTGGTGAAACTCTTGGCGCCAAAATCGGCACCGCGAGCACTGCTGCTGGCCACTGCATGCGGGCTGGGCTTGTGGCTGCTGGCGACGGCGGTGCTGGTGGTCGGGGCGACCACGAACGGCCTGCTGAACGAGTGGCTCTGGTGGCCAATCGTCGGCGCCGGTGTGGCGCTGGCTGCATGGCAGGGGAAAGATTATTTGAACCGTCACCGGCCTCGTCCACAGTTCGGCCGCGAGTCGCTCGCGTGGGTCGTACTCGCATTCGCGATGGGTTTGGCGCTGGCGGGTAACACGCGACCGCCAGGGCTGATCGGCACGGCCGATAAGTACGACGTGCTGGAGTACCACCTCCAGGCGCCCCGCGAGTTCCACCAGGCCGGCCACGTCGGCGAACTGCAGCACAACAGCTACAGCTACTATCCGCTCGGAGTTGAGATGCTGTTCCTGCTGTGCATGTGCCTGCGGGGCGGCGCGTACGAGGGCATGTACGCAGCCAAGGCGATGCATCTGCTGTTCGGTGTTTTGGCGGTGGCGGTTGCTTACGGCACGCTGCGAAAAGCCGACCCATGGCGAGCGAGATTCACGGCCGTGCTGCTCGGCACGACGCCGATGGTGATCTATCTCGGCTGGCTTGCGATGGTCGAGCTGGCCCTGCTGTTCTATTGCATGCTGGCCGTGCTTTGGCTGAGAGAATGGCTGCGCGACGGCGATCTGCGGACCGCCCTGCTGATCGGCCTGGCAGCCGGCGGCGCCTGCGCTGCGAAATACACGTCGATAGGCCTGATCGTCGGGCCGATCCTCATCGTCATGGGGCTTATGGGTCTTCTCGGCCCGCACCGCTCGAAGAAACTTGGCTGCATCCCACTAGCCGCGGCCGCTGCACTGCTGCTGCTCTCGCCTTGGCTGATTCGCAACGCCGCGCTGACGGGCAACCCAGTTTTCCCGCTGGCAACCGAGCAGCTCGGGCGCGGGCACTGGTCGGCCGAGTCTCAGCAGCGATGGCTCGCCGGGCACGGCCCGCAGCTCAAACCCCCCGTTCCGCCGCCACCGGGCTGGCAAGCGCCGCAGCATCCGCAGCCGACCCGGCCGGAACTGCTGTACTCGAACTTCATCGCGTCCGAGCGGTTCGGCCCGATCACGATGCTGCTGGCGGGCGTGGCGATTTGTGTGCTGCTGGCCGGGCCGAAAATCGCCGGGCGGTGGGACCCGGCGCTGGCGATGATCATCGTGATCCAGGCTGCGGTCTGGGCGGCGATGGCGCATGGCATGCCGTCGCGATTCATGGCGCCCGCAATCGCGCCGATCGTTCTGCTGGCCGGCGGTGTGCTGGCAAAATTGGCAGGCGTGCAGGCCAACCCGTTCCGCCCGGAATCTCCGCCACAGCCGGGCGTGCCTTGGGGCCGGCCTATCGCCGTGGCGATGCTGGCGGCCGCGGTGGTCGTAAACCTGCTGATCGGCGTGGTGACGTATCGACTCCAGACCGATCTTTTTGGCCCGGTTCACGGAATCCACGGCGAAACGATCGCAACAAATCTGTCCAAGGATGTTTACGATCTGTCGGCCGGGTCGAAGGTTCTGCTCGTCGGCGAGGCTCGCGGCTTCTACTTCCCGCACGGCACGATCTACGCAACGGCCTTCGACGCAAACCCGCTGGACGAAATCGCCCGCAAGCTCGATAGCGGAGAATTGACGCCCACCGAAGCGCGATCGCAACTGGGCGAAATGGGCGTTACGCACGTGTGGGTAGGCTGGCGGGAGATCGTCCGCCTGGCCAGAAGCTACGGCTACCCGGCCTCGCTGAGCGCCGAGGTGGTAGAGCGCCTCCGCGACAACCGCCCGCCCGCGTTGGCAGTGCTGGAAACGCTGGGTGCGGTCGAAGTGGCCCAGATGTCGCCGCAGACGAAGCCCTCCGCCACCGCTCCGGCCAACACCTGGCCGTGGGCGACGCTCTTCGCTCTACCGAAATCGGCCGAGTAAACACAGCCACCCGCTTCCGACCGGAAGCGATAGAGCATTTTTCATAATAATTGTCGTGGCAGTACGTAGCGAAATGCCTTGGAGCAAGGACGGCGAAGCAGGCATAGCCGGGCCTATGCCGATGCAGCCGGACGACGAACCAAGGCAGTGCAGTAGCAAGGACGCGACAAGACTTGTGAAAACTGCTCTAGTCGCTACAATTCCGCCATGGCCCGCGTGACGAACATTTTACTCTGCCTGCTTGCCTTGAGCGCCATGCTGGCCGTCGGCGGTTGCGACGGTGGCGGCGGTGGCGGCGAGTTCAGCGTCTGGGTGGCCGGCGACATGACCGGCCTGACCGTAGCGTCTGCCCCCGCGCCCGGCGGAGATGTCTACCACTCGCAGACGCACACGATCCGCCTGTTCGCCGCAGCCAACGAATCGGTCAGTTTTCAACTCGTGGTCGACGCCGGCGAACTACCCTGCCGCAACGTCAGGCTGACGTTTGGCGACCTGGCACTCAAGCGACGCCGCGACGGCGCGTTCGACCAGGCCGCCGCGCCTAACCAAGCGATTCGCGCCGAGAACATCCGCGCGTTTCGCATGCTGCCGATCCGTGTCGATTCGTATCCGCCGTGGTACCTTCGCATGACAGACCGCCCACCCGCCAAGGCCGACATCTACGACCCGCTCGTGCCGATAGATGCCGACTCGCCCGCAGGCCAGCCGTTCCAACTATCGCCGCAAGAGCGACTGGCCGTCTGGGTCGATGTTGACGTTCCGCGCGGCGCCGTGCCCGGCGTCTACGAAGGCAACGTTAGCGTTTCGTCCGGGGGCGAGCAAACGTGGACCGGCCGAGTGAGCCTGCGGGTGTACGACTTCGTGCTGCCGGACGCCCGCCCGATCGCGGCGGTTGGCGGGTTCGATCACCGCACGATCTTCCGGCAATTCGTTCGTCGCAACGGCGAACCTTACGTGCCGGTTCACCTCGACCGCAAGCGCCCGCTGATCCGCGAAGGGCTGGTCATCGTCCGCCAACTGATGCGCCTCGCGCACGCCCATCGCCTGGACCTGTTCGACCGGCGCATCCGCCCCACGCTGAAGCGAGGCCGGCTGGGCGCGATCCGCCTGGAGTGGGACAACTACGACGCGATCGTCTCGCCCTATTTGTCCGGGTCGGCCTTTGCGGACCACGTCGGGGTGGCCGCCTGGCCAATGCCGTTCTCGCAGGACTGGCCCGCCCGGGCCCGCTACGGCGAGTTCGCAGCAGAGGACTACGAACGGACCGCCCGCAGCGTGTTGCAGCTTTGTCGCGAACACTTCGAACAAACGCCTGCCCTTTCGGATCGGCTGTTCCACTGGCCGGTCCGCAACCCCACCGGCTACGGCCAATATATGAGGCCGGCAGCGCTGATCCGCTCGGCCGACACGCGCACGCCGATTCTCACGACGCTACCGCCCAGCCCACCCGCGCCGACCGGTTGGCGGGCCCCGCGAGGCTTTATGCAACTGGCGGACATGTTCGCGCCGGCCGGCGAATGGTTCGACCCGGACCTGGGCGGGCGAATGTCCAGCGAGGCCCACCCACTTGCCGGGTTGTGGCTGTCGCCGGGGCAGCCGCCGTATCTGCCGAACCTCGGAGTAATCGCCTCGCCAGCCGACGCGCGTGCCCTTCCATGGTTCGCCGTGAAATATCGCTGCCGCGGCCTGTTCCTGCCGGAAGTGCTCAACTGGAGCGGCGAGTTGACTGCCGGGCCGGCCGGGGCACAAACGCGACTGTTCTATCCGGGCACGATCGCCGGCCTTGACGAAGTCCTGCCATCGGTGCGGCTCAAGCGGCTGCGGCGAGGCCTGCTTGATGCGGCCTACCTGTCGCTGCTGAAGGACCGCCAGCGGATGGGCGTCGCAATGGCGGCGACCAACGCCATGGTCCGCTACGCAGGCCAGGTGGCAGGGGGAGACCATTACCTCGACCCGCGTCTGGACGGCTGGACCACCGACGGCGAAAGCTGGCGGATGCTGCGTCGCCTGCTCGCCGAAGAAATCCAAACGCTCGTCCACCCAACGACGGCGACGGCGGAAATCACCCACGCCGCTAAAATCGCATGGTTGCATTTCGATCAACAGTTCTCGGGTGCACGGGTCGAACGCGTTCGAACACGCATCGAACCGACCGACGCCGGAGACGCATCGGCCGGGCTGACCGCGACGATCGTGCTCGACGTCTTCAACGAACTTAGCCGCTCTGCCGAAGTGACCGCCACGCTCGACAAGCTGCCAGACGGATGGCGAGTGCGGCGCGGTCGGAGCAAATTACCCGCCCTCCCGCCAGCGAGGCGAGCCGTGATCGAACTGTCGGCCGAGGGGAGCAAAATCCCCGCCACGATAGACGGCAAGCTGCCGATATCGCTCACCGTTTCGACCGGCGCCGAGCCAGGCAGGCAAATTACAGCTTATCTGCCGATGCTGGTTGCGGGCAGGCCGCTGCGGCGACCCACCATCGACGGCGACCTGCACGACTGGCCCATGCGCGCCCGCAACTCGGCCGGGCGATTCCGACTGCTGGGCCGACGAGGACAGATCGGTAACGGCCAGGCCGCCAGGCAGACCTTCGCGTGGGTACTGGCCGACGCAAAAAACCTCTACATCTCGATCCGATGCAAAGAGCCCAACCTGTCGGCCATGGTCGCCCGCCGAAACAACTCGCTGAACTACGAGCAGCTCATGCTCACCGGCGAAGACCTGGTGGAATTGATCTTCGATCCGGGCCAGTCTGCCGAAGCGCCCGAAGACCTGTATCACCTGGTCGTCAAAGCGAACGGCATTGCCGTCGCCGAGCGCGGCGTCCGCAGCGAGTTTCCGCTTGGCCGGGTCAGGCCCTGGTCGGCCCAGGCGAACGTCGCCGTCGCCAACGAAAAAGACGCATGGGTGGTGGAACTTGCCATTCCACGATCGGCGTTCGGAGTCGAGGGAGACAAGGCGATGTGGGGGATCAACTTCACCCGCTTCGCCACTCAGGGCGGCGAAGCATCGAGCTGGTCCGGTGCGGCCAGGTACTTTTACGACCCGCGAAACCTCGGCGCGATCCGCCTGCCCCCGGGCGAAGAGAAAGACGCCACCGTAGAATAAACAGCAATGCTATTTGACGATGCACACAAGCAGGGTTGCCTCTCCGTCGAGCCGATCGAACTCGACTGCCCGCCCGCTGCGCTGATCGACGCGCTGGGCGAATGCGATCAACCAGTGCTGCTAGACTCGGCCGGTCTGCACGACGACTTCGGGCGATACTCGGTGCTGACCTGCTGCCCGCTGGAGGTGCTGACCGTCCACGACGGCAAGCTGATCGACCAAAGCGGCCGAACGCTGGGCGAAACCGACGAATCGATCTGGCTAGCGATGCATGCGGCACTGGGCGGGTTTTCCGTCCGCAATACGCAAGCCGCCCCGTACGTTCCCGGCTGGTTCGGCTACCTCGGCTACGAGTTGGGACGGCACGTGGAGCGCTTGCCCGCCAGCACCCGACGCGACGTGGACCTGCCGGACCTGCGGCTGGGCTTCTATGACGCGGTGTTGGTCTACGACGCTGCCCATCGCAACTGGTCGCTGGTGGAGTTACAGTTCGACTCGCCGCCAGCCGGCGCCGGCCAGGCTGGGCAGGCGCTGCGAAAACTCGCCGCCCGCCCGCAATACGAAGCAGCCTGCGACCACCCCGCCGCCGTCGAACTCGCCGACGCCAGCCCGCACCCCGCCGATAGTCCGATGTGCGACTTCACCCCAGACGAATACCGCCAGGCCGTCGCGAAATGCGTGGACTACATCGCAGCCGGCGACATTTTCCAGGTCAACCTCACCCAGCGATTCACCGTACCAGAGGCACCCGCGCCACTGGCGATCTACCATGCACTGCGACGCCGCAGCCCAGCGTGGCACGCCGCCTACCTGGGCTTCGAGTTTGCCGGCAAGCCGGCGGCCATCCTGTCCAGCTCGCCGGAATTGTTCATGCGCGTTCGTGACGGTCGCGTGACCACCCGCCCGATCAAGGGCACCAGGCCGCGAATCGGAATCGCCGAAGACGACCAGGCCGCAGCGGCCGAGCTATTGGCCAGCGCGAAAGACAACGCCGAACTGGCCATGATCGTGGACCTGCTTCGTAACGACATCGGCCGGGTGTGCACGTTCGGAAGCGTTCGAGTGTCCGAGCCGCGTAAGCTGGAAACGCACCCCACGGTATATCACCTTGTGGCTACGGTTGAAGGCGAGTTGCGAGCGGGCGTCGGACCGGCCGAGCTGATCCGCGCGACGTTCCCGGGCGGGTCGATTACCGGCGCGCCCAAGATTCGTGCGATGGAGATCATCGACGAACTCGAGCCTGTCACCCGCGGCGTCTACACCGGCTGCATTGGCACGATCGGCGTCGACGGAAACAGCGAGTGGAACATAGCGATCCGCACGATCATCCACCACGGCGGGCAGGCGTACGTCCACGCCGGCGGAGGAATCGTAGCCGACTCGCAGCCGGACCTGGAATACCAAGAGACGCTGCACAAGGCCCGCGCCATGCTCGAAGCCGTCGCCGAAGCACGGCAGGCCATTGAAGCAGCAACAGCGGATGGAGAACCATGAGCGATAATCCGAAAGTATTGAGGACCATTTTTCACGACCGACACGTTGCAAGCGGTGCGAAAATGGTCGACTTCGCCGGCTGGGACATGCCCGTACAGTATCCCTCTGGGATAGTAGCCGAGCACCTCGCCACCCGTCGCGGCTGCGGGCTGTTCGACGTGTCGCACATGGGCCGATTCATCCTTTCCGGCGCGGACGCGCTGGCCTTCGCCCAGCATCTTCTGACCAACAACGCAGCCGCCCTCGAACCTGGCAAGGCGCAGTACACGATAATCCCCAACGCAGCCGGCGGAGCGATCGACGACGCGTATCTCTATCGCTTTTTCGAGGAGAGCTACCTGCTGGTGGTCAACGCATCCAACCGCGCGAAGGACTGGGATCACTTCCAAGCAGAGCTCGTCAAATTCGACGACGTGAAACTAACCGACCGCACCAGCGAACTGGCGATGCTCTCGCTGCAGGGGCCGAAATCCAAGAATATCCTCACCGGCCTGATCGAGTCCGGCCATCTGCCCGAACCCAAACGTAACTCACTGAGCGTCGTTCAGATCGGCGGGGCCGAGGTGCTGCTCGCGCGGACCGGCTACACGGGCGAGCCGCTGTGCTTCGAACTGTTCATCGAAAACGCAAGCGCCCCGGCCATCTGGGACGCCCTGACCGCAGCCGGCGCGGAACCCGTCGGCCTGGGAGCGCGAGACACACTGCGTCTGGAGGCGAACCTGCCCCTTTACGGCCACGAGTTGGGTGACGACCCCGCTGGCGGAGAGATTCCCATTTTCGCCTGCCCGCTGGCGAAGTTCGCCGTGAGCTTCTCGCCCGCCAAGGGCGATTTTGTGGGCAAGGCTGCGATCCGCAAGCAATACGAAGCGTTCCGCCGATTCGCGTTCGGTGATTATTCACGCATCGCCGACCTGCCGCGTATCGTTCGCCCTGTGTCACTGATCGCCAAGGGCGTGGCCAGGGCGGGCGCGAAAATATTCAGCGGCGACGAAGGCGAACACGCCGGCTGGGTCACCAGCGGAACCGTCGTGCCCTACTGGAAGACCGAAGGCGAAGCCCTCGCCAGCAAGCTCACCGACGAAAAAGGCATGCGAGCGATCTGCCTGGCGCTGCTCGACAGCGATATTCAGGACGAAGACAGGGTGCAGGTGGAAATTCGCGGCCGAAAGATCGAAGCCGTCATCGTGCCCTATCACCTGCGGTCGGAAGCGCCGCCACTGGCCCGCCCGGTCGTCTACGGCGAGCCTCACGTCGAAGAGCCCGCCCCACCGTCCGAGCCCGTAAAGCAGGTTCAGGCGCTGCTGGCCAAGACCGTCGGAAACACAATCTGGCGACAACAGGAATGCATCAACCTGATCCCCTCAGAGCAGACGACCTCGCCTATGGTTCGGCTGCTTTCGGCGATGGACCCCGCCTTCCGCTATGCCGAACACAAAGAGGTCAAGGCCTTCTATGACGCCGACGTGTTCTATTATCAGGGCGTGGACTTCATTTGCGAGGTTGAGCGTTTACTGGAGCAAGAGCTTCGACGGTACTTAGGCTGTCGGCAAGTCGAAACACGCGCGGTCAGCGGGCAGATGGCCAACACGATAGTCTTCAGCGCGATGATCGATTACCTGAACCGCGCCAGCCGGAAAGAGCAGCCACGTCGTATTCGCAGCGTGATGAACAACGACATCATCCGCGGCGGGCACCTCAGCTCCCAGCCGATGGGCGCACTGCGAGACTTCGTCGCGCACGACCCGACCACCGAACGGGCGGCCGTGGTGAACTTCCCTGTGCTGGTGGACAACCCGTACAAGATCGACGTGCCGGCTGCGTGCGAGCTGATCGACCGTCACCGCCCGGAACTGATTATCTTCGGCAAGAGCATGGTGCTGCACCGCGAGCCGGTGGCCGAGGTGCGGGCATTCCTCGACGCTGAGGGTATCGACGCGGTGGTGATGTACGACATGGCCCACGTGCTGGGGCTGGTCGGCCCGCATTTCCAGCAACCCTTCGCCGAAGGGGCCGATCTGGTGACCGGCTCGACGCACAAGACATATTTCGGCCCGCAGCGAGGGCTGGTGGCCGCCGACGTCGACGAACGCAGCGTCCGCCACGAACTGTGGGAAGCTATCCGCCGGCGAACCTTCCCCGGCGCGGTCAGCAACCATCATCTCGGCACGATGCTGGGGCTGCTGATGGCCGCTTATGAGATGAATCACTTCCGCGACGAATATCAGCAGGCGGTGCTCGCCAACGCCAAAACGCTGGCGGCCGCCTTGGTCGATTGCGGGCTGGACGTTGCGGGCGACCCCGCCATAGGCTACACCGAAACCCACCAGGTAATCGTGCGCGTCGGGTATGGACAAGGGCCGGAGGTTGCACGCCGGCTGGAAGATAATAACATCATCTGCAACTACCAGGCCGCTCCGGATGAGGAAGGTTTCTCAGCCGCCGGCGCCCTGCGACTGGGCGTTTCGGAGATGACCCGCTTCGCAATGGCCCAAGAAGACTTCCAAAACGTAGCCCAATTGATTTACGATGTTGTCATCGCCGGCCGCAACGTTAAGGGCGAAGTGGCTGCAATGCGACAACGGTTCGCCGAGTTGAAATTCTGCTTCACCGGCCAGCAATACGATGACGCGATCCAGAAACTTCATTCACTGATTTAACGGATACAGCAGGAGAACAATGTGATTCCGCAAGACCTGAAATTCACCAAGTCGCACGAATGGGCCCGCCTGGACGAATCAGCCGGCGTGGTCACCGTAGGCATTTCGCATTACGCGATCGAGCAGTTGGGCGACATTGTATTTATCGAACTGCCCGCGGCGGGCGATAGCATGTCGGCCGGGTCGCCCTTCGGCGTGATCGAGTCGGTCAAGGCGGCCGTGGACCTCGAATCGCCGGCCAGCGGCGAAGTAACCGAAGCCAACGAAGCGCTAGCCGACCAGCTCGATACGCTCGGCGAAGACCCGTACGGCGCGAGTTGGATGATCAAGATCAAGGCCGGCGACCCCGCAGAGCTGGACGCGATGATGAGCGCCGCCGATTACGAAAGCTATCTCAACGGCCCCGAGTGCTCACACTGATCGAGCCCGGCGGTTCCAGCCGAATGGCGAAAAATGATAGACCTGTTTGACGTACAAGTCGGCATCCTTGGGGTGGCTCGCGGGGGCCGACATCCCGGACGCCGCCAAGAAACAGATTTTCTACTGCAACGCCCGCAAAATTCTCGACCGCATTCAACGCGCGTAAGCGAGGTCGCAGCCGGCGACGGCTTTGAAACCACTGCGTATTGCGGATATACTGCTGACCGAGGCAGACTATGACGGAAGACAACGCTATCCAGTTCGCAGCACCTTCCAGCAACCGGGACAACTTGATCGACATCGACCGAGGCTGGCAATGACTAATAACAACGCTATCCAATTCGCAAAACTTTCCGGAAGCGGGAACGATTTTATCTGCATCGACAATCGCGACGGGCGATACGACGAAATCATCGATGACGTCGACCGGGTTGGACATTTCGCGCGAATGATGTGCAGCCGGGGTATGGGAATCGGCGCCGACGGCGTGATTTTCGCATGCGAGCCGGACATCGAGGGCGTATCCGACATTGCTGCCCGCTTTTACGAGGCCGACGGATCGCAGGCCGAGCTGTGCGGCAACGGCACGGGCTGCTTCGTCCACTGGGTGCAAACGAACGATTGGGTGCCCCGCTGCCGCACGAAGATTCTCACGCCGGCCGGGGTGGTGCGCGGCTCGAACGGCGACGGGCGATACGTTCGCGTCTGCATACCCGACCCGCAAGATATCCGGTTCGACCTGGCGACCCGCGTGGACGGCCAGGCGTATTCGTGCGACTACGTGGTCTCCGGCGTGCCGCACCTGATCATCCACGTAGACGACGCCGAGAACATCGACATTGAGCATTTGGGGCCGGCTTTTCGGCATCACGACGACTTCAAGCCGCGAGGCGTAAACGCGAATTTCGTGGAGGTGCTCGAACAAGGCCGCCTCGCCGTCCGCACTTGGGAATTCGGCGTGGAGGGCGAGACGCTGGCGTGCGGAACGGGCTCGGCCTCGGCGGCGATCCTGGCGACGCTGCGATTCGGTTGGCCGGTACCCGACCCCGACGGCGACGAGCCCGTGCTGATCCGCACCCGTAGCGGCGACGAGATGCGTATCTTCTTCCGGCTGACCGAAGGCCGCCGGGCCACCGACGTCTGCCTGGAAACAATCGTGCGATTCCTGTGCAAAGGCCAGGTTCACCCGGACCTGGCGGCGATCGCACTGGACCACCATACATGTGCCGAAACCGGCCGCCGCTGCTGCAAACCGTCCTGAGCCACGCATGTTCAGTATCGACCAAAACTGTCACAGCCTCTGGGACGTGCTGCCCAAACTCCAGGCCCTCGCCGCCAAAGGCATCCCGGTCCGCCACTTCCTGGAAGACGTGGACGTGGCCTTTACCTCCATGGGCGCCGCCGGAGAGAACGAGCCGCTCCGCCTGGCTCGCGAACGATTCCACCGCAGCGGAGGCGCCGACTGGGGCGCTGCCATGTTCTACCTTCAATTTCTCGGCCGCCAGCCGGTGGAAATTCGCCAGTGGGAGCCGGTCACCGGAATGAAAACCAACGCCCTCGCCCGGCAACTCGGCGTGAGCGTGGACGATATGTACGACGAGTTTTCGCCCTCGGACAATTGGCAACTAATCGGCCCCAGCTACGTCGGCGACCGAAAGCATCACCGCGTGGTGGGCGATCTGACCGTGGCCGAGACGGCCGAGTTTCTCCGCGAAACTTTCGCCAGGGCTCGGGCCGACTGCATGGAACGGTTCCCGCAGGCCAACTCGCAGCAGCGCCTGGGCGAATGGTTCGACCGCGAAGAAAGCCTCGTAAACAAACTGCTCGATGAATGCGCGAGCGAAACGCTGATCGAACTCTACCGCCGCTGGCTTGGCGAATACCTGGGCGATTCGGTCTCGCTGGAGACGACCTCGTCGCTGCTGGCGTGCGACGCAGAACCCAGCCGCGCTGCGCTGCTGGAATTGTTCCTGACCGATTACGACCAGGCCGCAACGCTGTACAACGAATCGCTCGATGAGACCAATGTGCCCCTGCGCCCGCTGAATCGCAAGGAGGGGGAGCTGCCCTTTTTCGCCATGATCGGGCGCGATGGGCGAGCGGTGCGGACGGCCGTGCATCTGAAAAGCAAGGCGATGCGAGTCGGCGATCGAACGTTCGATCTGTCGGACGACCGTCGCTTGCCAATCGAAGCACTTGTGGCCGGTGGCGTTCGCTGCCTGGCCGGCAAGGCCGTGCTGCTGGTGACGCAGGTTCGCCTCGGCCCGCACGGCGAGAGCCTCGCCCTGCCGTATCGCGGCTCGCTGTACATGCCGGCCGCCCACAGATTCGCCGACAAGCTCCGCACCAACGGCCTGCTGAATGACGAACTTCGCCCCATCGTGCGCGTCCGCATT
>SDBV01010269.1_pt1 | contig 12296 bp, 10 predicted proteins | sample 2277081 | NCBI WGS metagenome assembly SDBV01 (sample SAMN10402039, study PRJNA504765) | marine sediment metagenome | isolation source: marine sediment core GS10_PC15, 223 cmbsf | place: Arctic Ocean: Southern Knipovich Ridge | collected 2010 | reverse complement strand
GCTGTTGCTATTATTTCACAAGGAAATCGTGTAAAAACTCGTTTTATTTTAGTTCTCAGTTCTTAGATTGGATATTTTTGCGTGACAATTTTCAAGGAGGCAGTCGTTGTCCGGTTCACACGATGATCTGAAAGATGAGATCAATCAGTTGACTTCGGATGTGCGCTCCCTGGCCCAGAGGGTCGAGAGGCTGGAGAGAGTGACTCATGGCGCTCAAGGCGTTCAGGCACCCCCGATAAAAGCGGTGTTGGCGCAGTCAGTCGCGGTGCCGGAAAAGGAATCACCCTGGTCGGTCGGGGGTGTGGCGGCGCTCATGTCTCGCGGTGCCGTTATCAGCCTCATCCTCCTGCTTGCCCTTGTTTTGCGAACCCTGACCGACGGTGGGACGCTGAACATGAAGGTCGGCACCATGCTGGGCATTGGTTATGCAACCCTGCTTGAGGGAGCAGGGTGGCTCATGTACCGCAGAAAAAGTCCTTTGGCCCCGATTTTCAGTATCAGCGGAGCCCTGCTGCTGGTCGCCGTCGTCCTGGAGACCCACGCCGGCTTCGGTTCAATCTCCACTCTGCCTGCCTACGGCTTTCTGGCTGTTGCCGGCGGCGGGATGGCTATTATCAGCCGGCAGTACAGGGTCGCTATCCCGGTGAGCGTGGGGACCATGGTTGTCATGCTGGCCGCTGCTTCTCTTGATTTTCCGGATACTAATTATTTTGCTCTGTCCGTTTTTCTCATGGCTGTCAACATCATGGCTTTTACTGCCGTAACTCTTCCCCGGACCGGATGGCTCCGTGTCGTGGCGTTTTCCTTTACGACAGTTGTGATACTCATCTGGGGTTATAAGCTCCGTTTTGCCCTCTTGTCCGGGGGAGGTCCGGAATTGGATTCGCTCATCCCCGGCCTGGGTCGCTTCTACACGGTCATAGCCTTTTACCTTCTTTTCTACGTCGGCACTCCTGCCCTGGCTATCTGGAAAAGCGTAGCCGCTGAAAAACGGCCATTTGATCACATTTTGCCCAGTCTTGCCGCTACCTGGGCCTACTTGACCTGCCTCATGGTCGTAATGGCGTCCGGAGCGAATCTGAAAGCTCTCGGTGTAGTGGGAGTGGGTGTTGCTACCTGTCTTCTGGGTCTTGCCGCTATCAAGGGCCGTCGGGCAGGTGCGCAGTCCAAGGGAACGACAACCTTCGCTTTTCCCGCGACCCTGTTGCTGGCACTCTCTTTCAGGGATGTCTCGGGCGAGTCTGTTGTAGCGCTTGCGATCCTGTCCTGGGGTGCTCTGAGCCTGGCCTGGCTTTCAACAAGATGGTCCAGTGCGGGTGTGCGTGTCACATCTTACTTCCTTCAGACCATTGTACTCGGGGCCTCCCTCCTTCTTCTCCTCCTGGCACCCGCAGGTGATATGCCGGCTGCCACGATCCTGAGCATGGCTATTGTCGCGTTGGTGGCTTTTGCCCACTACAGGCTGCTCAGGAGGGAAGTACCGCCTGGAGGATCGGTTTATTTCACCCGATTCGACACCAGAGACGTAATCGGAGTAGCTCCCCTGCTGGTCTCTGTGGGTGCTGGTTTCCTGGCTCTCAGGGCTGTCCTGTTCATCCTTTATCCAGGGTCGAATGGGGCCTTTCAGGCGGGTGAGACCATCGTCATAAATTCGGGAGCCCTGGCTTTTTTCATGGCTGCGAGGTTCAGGAACAGCGCTGAGGTGAAGTGGGTGGCTGTTATGGTTACGATATTGGGGGGAGGAAAAGTCTTCCTCTACGATCTTTTCAGGGTGAAAGGCGTGCCGGTCGTCCTCAGTGTCTTGTCCTTCGTGATCGCGGCGGCTGTCGGTTCCTGGGTGCTAGGAAAGTGGCAGCGCCATGATAAAAAAGTTGTTGTTGAGCAGGAAGGTGGGGGTTAGGTGGCCAAGTTGCCAATTGGTTCCCTATCTGGTATGCGTGCCCCATTGGGCATTTCATCCACTTAAAGTGGTGCGGGCAAAAAAACAGGGTATGGCCGGGTTGATTCTTTACATTGATCCGGGTTTTCGGGTAGACTTTTCATACTATCCTGTGCTTTTTCCCACCCGGTAATTCGATGTGATCAATATTCGGTGGAGGTAATGAACATGAAAAGGTTCCTCTTATCTGCTTTAGCTATCTGCCTTGTTATAGCCCTGGCACCGGCTATGGCAGCGGATAAATCCCCTGTTACCGGGGAGGCTATCTGGAGGACAGAGGCTGTGGACGCCGGTAGGGATGCGGCAGGTATACCTGAATTTTTTGTGCCACCACCGCCCTTCTCAGAGGGTATCTTCCCGTGTTCAGACTGCCACGAAGACCAGGAAGTCAATCCCAAGCGGCGGGTCCTGGAAGATTTTCACGAGGAGATCAGGATCATCAACCATAACGAGGAAGAACGGTGGTGTCTGGATTGTCATAACCCTGATAATCGGGATGTCCTGAGACTGGCAAGCGGCAGACTTGTGAGTTTCGAGGAATCCTACTATCTCTGCGGCCAGTGCCACGGCACAATTTTCCGGGATTGGAAGGCCGGGATCCACGGTCTGCGCACCGGTGATTGGAACGGGGAGAAAACCTACAGGCTGTGTGTCCAATGTCACAACCCCCATCAGCCTCGCTTTAAGCCGATCGCTCCCAAACCACCTCCTGTCAAGCCCAAGAATATTAAATAGAGGCGGATCGTCATGAAAAAACGTGGGAAAGAGACTGTTCGCGAGAAGAAGGTTTCCAGGCGTAACCTCCTGAAGGGAGCGGCGCTGGGCGCTGCCGCCGTCGCGCTGCCGCCTTCCAGCGCAAACGCCTCTTTTTGGGAGGTCTTTTTCCAGAGACATTTCCTGGAGCTTAATGCCCGGGACATGGAGAAAATACTGACCCGTCTGGAAAAGGAGTATGCCGAGAAGTACGGCAAGGAGATCGAGGTCTCGGCCACCGAGCCCATTCCCGGGGTGCTGTACGGGTACGGTCTTGACCTCTCGCGGTGTATCGGCTGCCGCCGCTGCGTGTACGGCTGCGTTGAGGAGAACAACCAGTCGAGGGATCCGCAGATCCACTGGATCACTGTGCTGAGGTTCAAAAAGGGCGACAAGTGGGTCAACGACCTGGAGAATGCCGATAAATATTACAACCCGGACAAGGTACCGGAACCAGGATACTTCTACATGCCTACACAGTGCCTGCAGTGCGAGAACCCCCCCTGTGTCAAGGTGTGCCCGGTCCAGGCGACATGGTCGGAGGATGACGGTATCGTTGTCGTGGACTACAATTGGTGCATCGGCTGCCGTTACTGCATGGCCGCCTGTCCCTACGGCGCCCGGCACTTCAATTGGGCCAGGCCGGGTCTTACCAAGGAAGAGATACAGACTCAAACGCACTATCTGGGGAACCGTCCGCGGTACCCCGGCGTGGTTGAGAAATGCACCTTCTGTATCCAGAGGACAAGGAACAATCCGGGGCAGTACCCGGCGTGCGTCGAGATCTGTCCCGTGGGAGCCAGAAAGTTCGGGAACCTCCTCGACCCGAAAAGCGAAATACGGTACACCATTGAGAACAAACGGACCTTCAGGCTGAAGGAGGACCTGAACACCAATCCGAAATTCTTTTACTTCTTCGCCACCTAGGAATCGGTTGCATAACCCTCTCAGATTCCCAGGTGTAATTTGTCGGATCGGGAAAGCGATTGTGGAAAAACAAACAGAAATAAAAGCTTTAAGTCGTGGCTCCACGACTTGGAGTTGAATGACTCGAAATATAGTCATCAACGCGCTCCGGGCGGGGCGCCCAAATCAATGACCGTTAATTAAAGTCATTGATTTGTAAGGAAAGCGAAAATGACACTTTTCGTTTTCCGTGGAGCAAAAAGCCACGAATGGACTTTTTGCGACCCTATCAACGTTGGGAGATCGCCATGTGGTATCTAATCAAGCACTTTTTTATCACGCTTAAGCATGTCTTCACCGGTTCCAGGAACTATTACATGTGGGTCGGTTTCTTAAGTTTCTGGATCCTATTTGGTCTCGGGGCCTATGTGCTCCAGCTCAAGGATGGTCTCATAGTCACAGCGATGCGGGACCAGGTATCCTGGGGTTTTTATCTCTCCAACTTTACCTTCCTCGTTGGAGTGGCCGCGGCGGCGGTCCTCCTGGTCATCCCCGCCTATATCTATAACTTCAAGCCGATCAAGGAGATCGTACTTTTCGGCGAGATGCTCGCCATCACAGCGATCATCATGTCCATCATGTTCATCGTGGTGGATATGGGGCGGCCGGACAGGCTGTGGCACATCATTCCCTTTATAGGGATCATGAACTTCCCCAACTCCCTTCTCGCCTGGGATGTCCTGGCTCTTAACGGTTATCTGTTCCTAAACATCGCCATCGTGCTGTACGTCCTGTACAGGATCGCTCACAACAAAGATTACAGCATGGCCGTGGTCAAACCCCTTGTGATCCTGTCCATACCGTGGGCAGTGAGCATCCACACCGTGACAGCCTTTCTGTACAACGGGCTGCCCGCCAGGCCATTCTGGAACGCTTCCATCCTGGCGCCGCGATTCCTTGCCTCGGCTTTCTGCTCCGGCCCTGCCATAATGATCATCCTTTTCCAGATAATCAGGAAGATATCCCCGCTTGAGATAGAAGACAAGGCCATCAGCAAGATCGCGGAACTCATTGCCTATGCCATGGGGTTCAACCTGTTCCTCTTCGGGGCGGAAGTGTTCAAGGAGTTCTATTCCGGAACCGCGCACTTGGCGCCGCTGCAGTACATGTACTTCGGTCTTCACGGAAGCGCCCACCTCGCTCCCTGGCTGTGGATGGCTCTTATATTCAACATCATAGCCTTTGCCCTTTTCCTCTCCACCCGGGCCAGGGAGAATCCTGTTACCCTTAATCTGGCCTGCTGTCTGGTGATCGTGGGCGTCTATGTCGAGAAAGGCATGGGACTTGTAATTCCGGGGTTCATCCCGGGAACCCTCGGGGAGATTTACCAATATTCACCGACCAACCATGAGATCCTGATAACGATCGGTGTGTGGGCAACTGGCGCGCTCCTTTACACTCTGATGCTCAAATTCGCCATACCTATCTATACGGGCAAACTGAGGTTCTCGGATGGCGAGAAGGTAACGGCGCTGGAGGTGTCCGGCCAGGAGGCAGCCGTTTTCCCGGACTAGGTCTCTGTTTTTCCACTCCGAGCAGAGATTCCATGGCAGACCGCAGCTTGTTATTAACATCACAAGCAGGAATTGCATTTTATTTGCAACCAACTGTATTTTAAGCATATTTGGGCATATTGTGCTTGTGAAAACTAGTATGAGGATATCCTTGGAAAAAGCCTCTTGACCTCAGGCATAAAAGTGGTATAGAGGTTTATCCCGCAAGGAGCCCGTCGGGGAAACTCATCAAGCTCCTAGATATTGTTTGTCGGAAAATGTTTTTGATGCAGTCATGGAAAGTCTAGCAACATTAAAGGGTTAACCCGAAATCCAGGTTCAGACTAACTCCTTATCGGATTTCGGGTGTTGAATCTGTCCAGACACGCTGCTCAGGGAGCCTTAAAAAGCGATGATGGGAGAGATGTATTGTTGAGCCGGTTTAACCCCTTGAACATACTGAAGCTTGTGACGTGGATTGTTACCCCGGAAAAGCTTGAGAGGGATGTGACCCCGGTCCTTGAACGGTCCCGCACAGGTGACAGGGGTTTTCTGGCCGGGGTTTTCTCATCGGAAAAGCTTCGAGAGGAGTCTGTTACAGCTTCCCGGGTGAGCATTTCAGGCGAGGGAGGCTTCTTGAGCTGGCTTCTGTCGTCGGAAATTCTCGAAGATGAGGATCAGGTCCCGGAAAGCGAGTCCCGCTTTGGAAAGGGCGGGTTTTCCGGGTGGCTTATATCAGGCGAGAGGCTTCAGGAAAATGCTGAGAATATCGTGTCTCGTGGAAGGTTTGGTGAACGCGGATTCCTTGGATGGTTGTTCTCAGGGGAGTCTCTCCATGAAGAGCTTCGTATGGAACCGGGTTCCGGGCGATTCGGAAATAAAAAGTTTATTAAGTGGCTTTTCGGGTCTGACAGGCTGGATGATCAGCTGTCATCGGAAGGCGACGGGGATGTTAATGGAGGGGATGATAATAGGGAAGAGAAAGCCCAAATCGGTAATAGGGATAACAAGTACGAACCTTAACCTTGATAGGGTCGCAAAAAGTCCAAGCGGGACTTTTTGCTCCACGAAAGCGAAAAGTGTCATTTTCGCTTTCTTCACAGATCAATGACTTACATTGCCTGTCATTGATCTGGGCGCTCCATCCGGGGCGTGTTGATGATTTTTTGCGAGCCCATCAACCTTTGAACCCGAACGGAAGGTGAAAAGATGGAGCACACCAAACATCTGTGGCGCGCCATTCTCATCTTGCTGGTCATTTCGGCAGGATACCTGCTCGGCAGGGGTTTCCTTGTGCCCGACAGTTTTGGCAAGTACGGGTACTATCGGGGTGACGATCTCCAGGAGCAGATGAATGTACGCGTCCCAAGGCATGGTAGCGGTTTGGAATCGTGCGGTTTCTGTCACGAGGAAAAGGTCGAAACCATCGTTGAGACGCCCCACAGGGTGGTCAACTGTGAGACGTGCCACGCAACGCTGAGGTCCCACGTGGAGTACGACAGCATCGAGAAGTTCCTCGAGGATCCCACCAGCTACGACAAAACGGCGGATATGGAGATCCATTCGGCCCAGGAGTTGTGTATCAAATGCCACGATTACCAGCTGGCCAAGCCGGATAGTTACACGACGATCGTAGTGGTCGAGCACCTTGAGGAGCGGGACATGGAACTGGGTCCATACGTATGCCTCGAATGCCACGATCCCCACGATCCGGAGATGTAGCGATGGAACCGATCAAGGAGAAGAGTGTGATATCAGAAAATGGAGCCGGCATAAAAGGTATCAGCAGAAGAGGTTTTATCAGGGCAGTGATGGGGGCTTCCTTGCTGGGGGCTCTGTCGTCTGTCCTGTCGGCCGTTGTACCGGGGAAAGTTAAGCAGGCGCTGGCCTCTACCAAGGTACAGCCCGAACCGGTACGTACGGGTTACAATCCCTACGAACATTTCTATTCATACGTTATCAATCTGCACAAGTGTATCGGCTGTGGTTCCTGCGTGCGGGCCTGCAAAATGGAAAATGATGTCCCCACCGGATTCTTCAGGACCTGGGTGGAGCGCTACCAGAAGGGTGAGGAGGAACACGCCAGGATTGACTCTCCCAGTGGCGGGCTATACGGTTTTCCCGCCACGACTGCTGGGGTCGAGGGGGTGTCCAAGGCCTATTTCGTGCCCAAGATGTGCAACCATTGCGAGCAGACGCCCTGTGTTCAGGTCTGTCCCTTCGGCGCTTCCTACAAGTCACCGGAGGGTATTGTCCTCGTGGACGACAAGCGCTGCATGGGGTGCGGTTACTGCGTCCAGGCCTGTCCCTACGCGAGCCGGTACATCAGCCCCATCACGCATACCGCCGACAAGTGTACCTGGTGCTACCACAGGACATCCAGAGGTCTCAAACCGGCCTGCGTCCACGCATGTCCCACCGGAACCAGGTTGTTCGGTGATATGAAGGATCCCTACGACCCGGTGAGGCACATCATTGAGGAGGAGAGGGTTGGCGTCCTTCAGCCTCACCTTCTCACCAAGCCCAAATGCTACTATATCGGACTGGATAAGGAGGTCAGGTGATGTTGGAGACTATCGGTTATGTATTTCCCAACGACCTCCACATCAACTGGTCGTTGATGATCGTTCTCTACCCGTACATTACGGGGCTCGTGGCTGGCGCATTTATCGTGTCCTCCCTCTATCATGTATTTGATATGGAGGCTCTAAAACCCGTGGCCCGGTTCGCTCTTATGGCCTCCCTGGCCTTCCTGCTGGTGGCGACATGGCCCCTTCTGCTTCACCTGGGGTACCCTTTACGGGGTATCAACGTCATGATCACTCCCAACGTCACTTCGGCCATGGCCGGATTCGGATATTTTTACAGCGGCTACATGGTAATTCTCCTTTTCGAGGTGTGGCTTGTTTTCCGGATGGATATCATCACCTACGCCAGGCGTTCGAGAGGACTCAAACAGACCTTGTACAAGATACTCGCCCTGGGCGTTTATGACACGTCAGAGAAGGCCCAGGCCATCGACAGGAAGGCGATCAAATTTCTCGCGGCCATCGGTATTCCCGGAGCATTTCTTCTTCACGGGTATGTTGGCTTCCTTTTCGGGGCCCTGAAGTCGAACCCCTGGTGGTCTACGCCGCTCATGCCCATCATCTTTATCTTCTCGGCCGTCGTGTCCGGGATCGCTGCTCTCATCGTCATGTACCAGGTTGCCATGAAACTCAAGGGGCTTGTCATCGACAGGGCCTGCATCGACACCATGTGCGGCTGGCTGTGGATGTTCCTGATGATCACAGCGTCCCTCGAGATTCTCGAACTCGTGACCCTGTCCTATGAGAAGGCCGAGGAGTGGGAGATCATCGGTCAACTCCTGTTCGGACCTCTGGCCTTCTCCTTCCTGGGTGTTCAGATGATCGTGGGGGTCCTCATACCGTTCGTCCTTCTCATGATCATTGTCCTGATGAAGGAGAACATGGGTGACAAGGTGACCAACACCCTGTCCTTCACCGCGGCGATCCTCCTTCTCATCCAGGTATTCGCCATGCGCTGGAACGTGGTTATCGGAGGCCAGATGATCTCCAAGTCGCTGGCTGGCCTGCGTGAGGCCTATCGACCGGAGCTGTTCGGTAGAGAAGGGATCCTGATGGCCATCGGTATCATGATCGTGCCCTTCGTAATCATCTTCGTGGCCGAGTGGCTGCTCCCCATGTTCAAGTATTCGGAGGAACAGACGAGAAAACTGCAGGAAGATACGATGACCCATCACGAATAGGCTCTGTCAGCTTTGAAATGATGTTACCAAGCCCCACCTCAATGGTGGGGCTTGTTTTATGTTAATTGATAGGGTCGCAAAAAGTCCATTCGCGGCTTTTTGCTCCACGGAAAGCGAAAGGTGTCATTTCCGCTTTCCTCACAGATGGCGCGTTGATGACTTTTTGCAAGTCCATCAAAATTACTGGTGGAAATGGATTCCCCTTTTATTAACATGGATGTAGTTTGTCGGAAGGTGTTACACTGCTAAGGTGAGAAATAGAGCTAAATTCTAGAAATAGTTGTGTTTGAATCTTCACTAGCCTCCAATTTCCAATGCGTAAAACATATTTAAAGTCGAGACCATATCTCAAGTTCGCGATCGCAGCTGCCTTTGCATGGACGGCGGGCGCAGTTGTGTCCTTGGAGTGGAACCTCCAAAGCCAGGCCAACGCTGTCGAGATCACCGCTAAGGCAGCGGCAAAAGCCGCTTATGAAAAGGATGTCGTTTATTGACTGTGGAGTTCGCTGCATGGTGGAGTGTATGTTCCTGTCAGTTCACATGCCAAGCCCAACATCTATCTGGAAGGTGTTGCCGACAGGGACATTGAGACAACGGACGGTAAGCGGCTGACTCTGATAAACCCCGCCTACATGAACCGCCAGGTCCACGAGATCGAAATATCCAGAACTGGTTCCAGGGGACATATTACCAGTCTCAGGCCCATTCGTCCGGAGAACGCGCCCGATGAATGGGAAAGAGAGGCTCTCGAGGTGATGGTTACGGGAGTTGAGGAATACTCCGGCATCCAGGAAATGGATGGACGGGAATATATGAGGTACATGCGCCCGCTCATCACCGAAGAAGCCTGCCTCAAGTGCCACGAGCAGCACGGTTACAAGATCGGCCAGATACGTGGAGGCTTGAGTGTATCCACTCCCATGGAACCGTTCCGCCAGGCTTTTGAGGCATCAGCGAGAGCCATCTGGTTCTGGCATATTTTCACCTGGTTTGCCGGTATCGCGGGAATAGTCTTTTCGTCAAAGCGCCTCACCGATTATTACAGGGAGCAGGAAAAGAGTGAGCAGCTTATCCGGGATTCGCTTCAGGAAAAGGAGGTCCTTCTTCGGGAGATTCATCACAGAGTCAAGAACAACCTCCAGGTGGTCTCGAGTATGCTTGAACTTCAGGCTGCTCTGGTGAAAGACCCATCAACGAGGACCTCCCTGCAAGAAGGTAGAAACCGGGTCATGAGCATGGCCCTCATCCATCAGAAACTGTATCAGTCGGAGGACATTTCACAGGTCCATATGGACAGTTACATTCAGAGCCTTGTGGCCGATCTGGTTTACGCTTTCGGAGTGGATGAGGAAAAAATCTTAATGAAAGTCGAAGCAGATGCCGTGCGGCTCAACCTCGATACCGCCATACCTTTCGGGCTACTGGTATGCGAGCTTGTGACCAATGCCATCAAGTATGCCTTCACGCTTGGGCGCGAGGGCGAAAAGGGAGAGGTTGTCGTCTCCTTCTGCGAGCGGGAGGACGGGAACTATCTCCTTACTGTTTCAGATAACGGCATAGGTCTCCCCGAAGAGTTCGACCTGAACAGCGCGGCCTCTCTGGGACTGAAGCTGGTGCATTCTCTGGTTGAGCAGCTTGGCGGGGAGGTCTCCCTGGCAGAGACTTCCGGAACGACCTGGACGATCAGTTGTCCCCCCTATCACGGAGCCGAGGGAGTAGTAGACCAACTGCTCGACTGACATTTGGAAAATCGACTTATGAGAGTACATGTAGATGGACTCCTCGTTTATTCTCCCCTTTACCGAACATTCAGTTATGGGTCTGACCATCCATTGCGGCCAACAAGGTTATATCTGACGCATACTCTGATGGGGGCTTATGGGCTTCTGGATGGTCCCGGTGTGAGACAGATGGAGCCCGTTGAAGTCTCAAGAGAGGAACTTCTTCGCGTCCACTCGGCGTCCTATCTCGATGCCCTTGATATGGCAAACAGTGGCGAAAACTTCCCGGATTCTCTGACCTGGGGGCTCGGTTTCGGCGACAATCCGATATTCCCTGGTGTCAGGGACTGGAGCTACCTTGTGTGCGGAGGCAGTCTCATGGCCCTGAGGGAGGTTGCTGCCGGAAGGTCCGATGTCGCCTTTCACACCGGAGGGGGATTCCATCACGCCCATCACGCGAAAGCGGCTGGATTTTGCTACGTAAACGATATCGCGGTTGCTATCTCCGAGCAGGTGGAGCAGAGGCAGAGGGTCCTCTATCTGGATGTCGATGCCCACCACGGTGACGGGGTCCAGGAAGCATTCTACGAATCAGACAAGGTCGTGACCGTCTCCATCCACGAGTCGCCCGAACACCTTTTTCCGGGCACCGGTTACGTCCATGAACTGGGTGAGAAGGAGGGTTATGGTTTCAGCGTAAACGTACCCCTTGAGCCCGGCTCGGCAGATTCTACTTTTATCGAGGCGTTCGAAAGCGTTTTGCCCCCTGTCATATCCTCATTTTCACCCGATCTGATAGTCATGCAGCTTGGTGTGGACAGCATGAAAAGGGATCCCCTGGCCCATCTCAACTTGACCACCAGGTCCCTTAGCCACGTCCTCGGCAGGGTACGCGAGTTGCACGGTGGACCCATCATGGCCACCGGTGGCGGTGGATACGAGATGGACACTGTGGCGAGGGCCTGGACACTTGCATGGAGTATCCTCACGGGTAAAGAGGTTCCGGACGAGCTTCCGGAAGCCTATCTGAAAGAGCGGGCGAAGTACGGGGCCACGGGGGCACGCCAGATGACGCTCAGAGACCCGGTGCCGGAGCGGCAGCCGGACGAGGATGAGGCGAAGAGGGCGTTGGAGGGGACGCTAAGATCACTGCGGGAATACGGGGTAATTTAATTCAAGTACCCAGTACCCAGGAGCCAGGAGAAACAACGAAACGGTGAAACGGGGAAACGGTGAAAAACCTTGAACTTGGAACCCCAACCACAGGTTGGCGTCATCGCGAGGAGTCAAACTTAGGGCGTGACGACGTGGCAATCCCGGGAAACACCGGTTTCTATAAAAGCGTTAAGAGTTAATTGACCACAGCACTGCCCCTTACAGGCAGCCCCACAGGGTTTCACAGGGTTAAATTTATGCGATTTGAGATATGAGATCTGAGATACTTAGCCGGGATACGGCTCTGCAAAAAGCGTTTCATGGATATTGTCCAGATGGTCTTTCATGGAGTTGGCGGCAAGTTCGCAGTCCCCGGTAGTAATGGCGTTTAAAATCTTCCGGTGATGACGGATGGATGTTTCAGGTCTTTGAGCAAAATGCAGATACTTTTTGCGGTTTTCAGAGAACAGATCGGTCGCAATGTCAATGATACGTATCAG
>SDBV01010268.1_pt1 | contig 12296 bp, 27 predicted proteins | sample 2277081 | NCBI WGS metagenome assembly SDBV01 (sample SAMN10402039, study PRJNA504765) | marine sediment metagenome | isolation source: marine sediment core GS10_PC15, 223 cmbsf | place: Arctic Ocean: Southern Knipovich Ridge | collected 2010 | reverse complement strand
ATTTTTAATAATTCAAAATCTTTTAATACTATCGCTTCTCCAATATCTGATAATACACATTTTAATTCATGCAGAATATTTTCCCATCTTTTTTTATATTCATCTTCTTGTTCTTCTGCTTGCATGTGCAATTTATGATATATAATTATATAAATAATAAATGTTATTATTGCCATAATTATACTTATTATTATTTGAATTAAAAGATTAAAATTAGTTATTTCTAATAGTATACTGAGTCCCGTTATATAGACAATTGGAATAGTCCATAGTATCCAAATTATTATATATCTTTTCATTTCTTCTCCTTTTTATATACTTCTATACTTTGAAAACTCCGGTAATAAATCAGCATCTATGCAATGCCATAAATGCAAACAGTAAGGATGTATATTTACATGATATATCTTTTCTGGAAATACCATAATTGCTTTTTTGTTTTCAAGAAATATATTTTTAACTAATTTCATATCTTTATATTCAGGCATTCTTGATTTTCTTGAAAAACTTACATGAATCCATTTTTTACCATCATCTTCTATTGCTCCGGATATTATTACAATAAGCCCGTTGTTAAGTTTATATACATATCCATCTATTTTTTCTTCTAATAGCAAACAGAAGTTTGATATATTTTTTATATCTGGTTTAAATGTTTTCATTTGTTAAGCTTCTTTTTTAATTTTGGATTATCTGGACAGCCATGATAATTTCTATAACTGCATGAATAATGTCTATCTGTCCAATTATTTGGTTTTCCATCAATTGTATGCCCCTTATGTTGGTATCGATGTGGAGCAAAACAACTATATAAAGAACAGTCATCTGAGTGCACATCCACATCAACGATTTTAGTTCCTATATTTATTTTCATTCCTTAAATCTCTCTTCAATACCTTAATAATCAAAAAAGCATCTTTTCCATATGCACGAATACCATTTGAAAATTGGATATATGCTTCTTGAATATTTCCATGTCCACAACAGGCATTTATTACTTCTGGTAATATTCCCAAGCAAGCATCATATCCTTCTTTAGTTATAGGCTGACCACAGTGTCCACATGAAATATTTATATCATCTTTCACAGGCTTATTTGTATCATTATATAACCAAACCTCTTTTTTAAATTTTATTTTATGTCCTCTATACTCCGATTTCACTTTTCACCTCTTTTACTTCGCTAATACCTTTCTTTAATACTACATTAAATATCTTATCAGCTGTCTCAGTTAATTCTGTGATGTGAGTGACTATTATGAATTGTAAGTTTAATTTCTCACTCAGCTCCTTTATTATTAAAGCAAACTTTGGTATTAGATCTTTACTAATCCACTTTCCAGGCTCATCCAATATCATAATATTATCTGTATTACTAATACTCCATATAGCTATTCTTAAAGCAAAAGAAGCAACATCAACAACCCCACCACCAGATGCTTCCATAGGATTTATTTTATTATCATTTTTTAGAAAACAGATTTCTGCTTCTGTCTTTCCTCTTTTAATTACAAACTCTAAATTAAATATATATTCATGGGGATAGATAGCATCCAAAGCAAGCTGGACTATATCTTCTATATGGAATCTTAATTTCTCCTGGGTTGCTTTAGCAGTATCTTGAATTATTACCTGAGCCTGTTCTATATGTATGGTTTTATTTGTCAAACTATCCAACACTTCTGTTTTCTCTTTTAACATAGTTTCTATCATTTCTTTTTTACCGATAGATTTATTTAATAGGACTCTATAATTTTTCATTTTGCTTTCCTTCTAATGACAATATAATTCCTGATTATATTTATCTATGTCTGACATCGCATCATCATATAAATGATTTTTTATCGATTCTATTTTAGCTTTGCCTAAACAGGATATTGTTCTTATATTTCTACTATTTATAAAATGATATTCTCTTTCTGCATAATCATAAATCAATACAAATTTTTTATCGATTATAAATTTATTCACTATTATTTTACAGCAATAATGACGAGAATTATTAAGTGTAATTAAATATAAATCAGACTTATTTCTTTTCATTTTTTACTCCTGCCTTAATCAATTGTCTTTCAGTACATTCACTCAAATACCATTTACCTAATTTCCTTAATGATCTTGGTGCCAATTCTTTCCCTTGTGATTTCCTTCTTATACCATTAGGAAATTCTAAACTTTTGCTTCTACCATTATAAGGATTATCCTTGTTCACTGTTATACTCCTTAAAACACAAACACCCTTTTTCTTCTATTTTTTTCTTTACTTCCTCATTAGTATTCATCATACAAGTTGCACTAAAACATTCCCCATCAATTATATTCTGATTATTTCTACAATTAATAGGTAATAATAATTCTAATATTTCTTTATTATTCATCTAATCCTCCCAGTCTGTCAGCTCTTCTAATTTAGCAGAAACCCTATCTATCTGTTTTTCAGTAGTTTTAATATCTTCATCTAATTGCTCAATTTTTGCTTCTGCTTCATCTACTGTATTTATATTATATTTCTCTTTCCATTCTTTTTGTATATTCTCTATAGTAGTTTGAGCCTTAATTCTTTGCACCTTTTTAGCTTCTATCTTTTTCTTTATTCTAATAATTTCTTCACCTGTCATTTTTTCAGCTCCTTTATCATATTTTGTACTTCTTTATTATCTAATATTTTCCTCAGACAATCCGTACAGATATCAAATTCATCATAATCAACTACTGTTCTCATATTGCCTGGCTGGTCTGTTGATACTTCTCTAATATGAATTGGAATCTCTATTCCTGTTTCCATAAAACAACTTAGATCCCCACTATCCTTTTTGCACATATCACAGACACATACATCATATTTCATTTTATTTACTCCTTTTATATTCATTTACTGCTAATAAATATCCCTGTTCATACATGCTTAAACATAATCTAATTATTATTTTTTTCATTATGCTACTTATATATATTGTCTTTGGAAGTAAACTAAGAATTTCTTTTATAAGAACAGCTTTATTTTTATCTGTCATTTTATGCCTCCAAAAGCTTTATATTTTTCAATTCATCTATTATCATTTGTATTTCTGTTCGCAGAAATGTTTCTAAATCTTCATATTCATTTATTTCGTCATCAAATTCTCTTTCATCTTCATCACTTCTCCAAATAAAACAATCAAAAAATTTAATGAATATTTCAGACCCATTCGAATTCATAACAATACTATAACCATAATCAGAATTATCAGTTTGTTTAATCATATCTTCTTGTATATTACCAATAACTTTATATATTTCTTGCATTTCCATTTATTTTCCCTCCATAAGTTCTAATAATATATTTTCTGTTTCCTTTTCTAAATCATTCTCTTCCATAAACTTTTTCAAATTATCTTCAAATGATAAACTTATATTTCTATTGGTTTTTAAAGACTCTACAAAGGCAGTAATCCTTTCATCCCTTTCTTCATTTTTAATTATATGTTCTTCAGTAACATCCTCTAATTTATTATCCAATAAAAATAGTTCATCATAATGTAAAGCCTCAGTATCAAATATATAACATCTTGGTTTATAGCTTTTCATATCAGCAGCCTGTCTATTTAAACAACCAGGATTTATTACAAATCGTCCATCCTCTTCATATATAAAACCATGATGATTGTCTCCTGTTACTATTAAATTATAATCCGGATTCTCTTTTAATAAATCTGAAGCTGTTATTCCACCTTTAATAAAAAATGGTGTTTGTTTTTCAGAACAGTATCTATGTATTACTGCTATTTTTATGTGCACCCCGAATTCTTCATTACTAACTGGAAATTTTTCTATTTCCTCATTAAAATTAAAAAGACTAATACTAACTCCATTTTCTCTTGTACTTCCATTAACCCAATTAGAAAATCTATGAGCAACTCCAATACTCCCTTTATCTATATTCTCTAATCTGTGAAATAAAAGTTCATGGTTACCTGCTATAAAATAAACAGGAATGTCTTTAAATATATCATATAACATTATTTCTAATTCCTGAGCATTATTCGGTCTGGCTATATTAAAAGTATCCCCAGCATCTATAATAGCATCTACTTTATATTTTTTAGCAAGATAAGCTACTTCATTTAAACATTCACTTTGTGTTTTCTGAAAATCATCTGTTCTACATATTGGAGTATCAGAACGTATATGCCAATCACTTGTAATTAAATATTTACTCATGCTATCCTCCTTTTTTATTATAAATACAGGTTCCACATTCTTCATTCTTTTCACGTTTTTCACAATCAAGAAATAAACATTTTCTACTTTTCTTTTTTTCTAATTTCATCCCTTTTAATTCCATTTTAAAATTATGTATATTTTGAATATCCCTTTCTGCTACTGTTCCATTATTTTCACAATCAATATTTACACACATTGAATAACATATATCCTCTGAAATCCATTTTCTCATTTCTTTGTAACAATACAAACAAAGACTTTTTGAAAGCCTACTCATTCTTTAAGCTCCTTTTTAATTCTTGCATTATCTCATTTGCGCCTTGTTCTGGAGTATCTAATATCCAATAAATAATGCTCCTTTTACAATCACCCTTAATCGATGCATTTAACTTGCTTAAGAATTTTATACCGTAATCTCGGTATAATCCTCTAAACATCTTCCATGTTGATTCTTGTTCTTCTGCCTGCAGGAGTTCTTTTAACTTCTGTAATTCATAAAAAGCCGTATCTGCTTTTGGTTGATTACCATGAATCATATTTAATAAGTCTCCAATTTCTTCAACCTTGTTTAATATTTCTTTGCTCATTACACCCTACCTCCGCATATTGGACATATATCCGGTAATTGTTTTTCTAATATTTCTATTTCTTTTTTTAAGAAGACATCCTCATTAGTTAATAATTTAATTTGTTTAATTTCTCCGAATAATTTATTTCTAAAATCACTTTGTATATAATAATATTCATCAGACTTTTCTATTTCTACTACTAATTTTTCTGCTTCTTTCAAGTGCTTTGTCTGTTTCATATCTATTTTACATTTATAATATTTAGCATATGTTTCTAAAAAGTAATCTTTTACTCCCTGCTTTCGTTCTTGCTTTTTAAATAACTCTTCTATTTTATCAATCAGCTTAAAACACTCGTCTATATTTTTTGTTTTATTCAGTTCATCAATAGTAAAATTATATACAAAACAATCATCGTTCAGACTTTTCTCTTCAGCCTTATATTTTTCCGATTTAATTTCTATACACTCTAATCTATTTACTAATTTTTCAGCTTCATCAATCCAGACATAATCCTCTAAATTATCCTTTAATCTTTCAGTATCTTCTTCAGCATTAGAAATATCTGTTCTATTTTTTCTCTTTTTAGACTCTACACTTTTCAACATCACATCTATAATATCTAACTTAACAATCTTATTTAAAAACCTTGCCACTTCACCAGCAGAATCCGAAAGTAGAAAAGGAGCATCCATTTGTTTTTGAATATTTACATCTGATAGATTTAATACTTGTTTAATTTCTTCAGGAACTTCTGAACGCAAAGCTTTAAAAGTATCCCCCTTAAAATCAATCGTTTCATCACCAATAGGGACAAAATAATATTCATTCACATCTTTACTTCTAAGTCTTGACATATATTTATTATCTTTAGTTATTGATACAAAAATATCTTTCTTTAATTTTTCATCTTCTAAAATCCAATGAGAAGCAAAAGGAGTTCCTCCTGGTCTATTATACACTAACCAGTATAAAGCTCTTAACACGGAAGTCTTTCCAGAATTGCTACTACCAGTTATACAATTGACTCCTTTATCTAATTCTAATTTTGTATCCTTATGTGATTGAAAATTAGTTATACTGATTTCATTTATCATTCTATCCTCCTATATATATTATAGTGATTTATCATCTATAATTTCTATTTTTTTTATAATACTTCTCCTTCCAATTTAGAATCCAAATATGGTCTACCAATATCTAATGACTGTAATACAATCACTTCTTTATAACTTCTCCTACCATCCCGTTCTTTAATTTGCTTTACTCTCATAATTCCTTTCTCATATTCATCTTTAGTCTGATTCAGCACAAACATTTTAGCTACATGATAATATTTTCTTATATCTTCATCTATATCACTTTCAGATGTATGTTTTGCTTTTAATGCTTTCCTTCCTGCCTGTGATGCAGTAACAACTAATATATTTCTTTCTTGTGCTATCCTTCTTAAACTTTTCCATATATCATTTATGACATGTCTATATTCCCCTTTGAATTTTGATGCTACAATATCAGCATAATCCACTACCACAACATCAGGAAGATAATTATCATAATAAGAAAGATTATCTAAATGAGCTTGTATATCATCTACAGTAGCAGAGTAATGTGGCAAAACAATTATCTTCACATCCCCTCCTCTTATATGTAATCTTAATTTTTTTTGTGTCTTAGATATATCTTCTACAATTACAGAATTCTTTTTCACTCTTCTTGTTCTAACTTCATATTTATTTTCATCCTCTTCTGATTCTTCAAAATACGGCATATCTATTTTACCGGCTGCTCTTACTGCTCCAACAATTCCTTGCCAAGCTCTTCTTACTATTTGATTCTGAGTCATTTCTAAAGAAAAGAAGACTGCTTTCAATCCATAAAAAGAAGCCAACTGAGCTACATAAAATTGCCACCAAGTTTTTCCTTTATTTGATGCGGCTAAAAAAGCAACTAAATCTCCTCTTATAAAATTGCCCATTATCTTTCCTAAGACACCAGGAAACCTAAAAAGTATTTCATCTGAATCCATAAAGGATTGAGATATTTTTATTGCATCCCTAAAAAGAGAAATACCTTCACCAGCAGGTTTTTCTATTCTTGAATAAGAAGAGACAGCCTGTTCCCCTGATAATGGTTCCGCAGATAATATGGAATCCTCTATTTTATCTTTTAAATATTTTAGTGATTGTAATTTTAAATATTTTATAGCATTAGCAATTAAATATTCTATATTCTGAATAGTTTCTATTTCTTCATAATCTTTAGACAGCCTACTCAAAAATTCTTTTATAAGTTCTAAATCATCTTCATTACCTATAGCTTTCTTTTTCTGATTATAAATTTCTTTTATATTTTTACCAGGACAATCTTTATAATTAGTCCAATATTCTAATAACCATCTTGCTACTATTTTTGCATATGATGATTCTAAATGATTTATATGGATTACATTTGATATCTCTCTTAGAAATCTTTGGGATACAATCATATATGTAATAATTTTTCTTTCTTCACTGAGGTCTATTTTTTGTCTATTCATAAAGTAATTTTATATCTTCTAATGCTTCTTTTAAAGTTATACCACATGCACCCACATATTGAATACCATCTTTCCACCAAGCATACAGCATAATACCATTTTTTAATCCTTGTATATAATCAGGAGTGGGCTTTTCCTGATTTTTTAAAATCTCTTTACTCATATTCTCCTCCTTATTTAATTTTTATTTTTTTACCACAAAAAGGACAATTATTAGCTTTAATATTTATAGAAAATTGTTTATATTTCTTTTTATTTTTTTGCATTATTTTATAATAGCATTTTACAAAAGGAATCCCTTCTCCAGTAGTAATAGAAAACATTCTATTGAGATAAACATCCTCCCACTCTGGATACTCTTTTTTTAATTTTATAACAAGATTTTTATAGCAATCACAATTCATATCTCCCCCTTATTCAATTATTTCAAATCCTTCTGCTAAATAAGTTTTATATCTATTCTTACTATGCCTTTTTAAAATAGGATTAGTATCATCATAAAAATCAAATACATTTACAGTAGTTTTTCCTTTTGCCAGCCGGAGCCCTCTGCCCAGCCGTTGTATAGATTTTATTGGTGATGCTCCTCCTCCTGCTATAATAAGATTTCTAATTTCATTTATACTAATCCCCTCATCAAAAATAGTAGAGGCAATTAAAACAATATCCCTACCAGCTTCAAAAACTTTTACCGCCTGTTCTCTAACTTTAACAGAGGTATTACCACATAAAAAAATAGAATCGAGAATCAAATCTTCAAGTATCTTTCCGTGATTTATTTTTTTAACCAATACCAAGACACAACCATAAGTATTAGCTAAATCAGATATAGCTTCATTCCTATAAACATTTTCAACTATTCCACTATATTCTACTTCTGGCCAAAAATCTTTTGAAATATCTAATGGCACTCTTATATCTATAAACTTAATTTTAGGTTTTGCTATTTTATTATTTTCAATTAAAACATCAGCTTTTAAAGTATAAATTATATCCCCCAGATATTGCTTCACTGCTATATTCTTATGCTCCTGATTTTTATTATTTATAAAAGGAGTAGCAGAAAATCCAAATCTATAAATAAAATCTTTCTTTCTTAATATCTTCTGATAACCTTTTGCAGCTGCTCTGTGGCACTCATCTACAATTACCATTTCATATTTATTTTTTAGCTTATGAGCTGACTGTACAGTACACATTATTATTTTATGATCTTCATCTATTTCATTTCCTTGTACTATACCGGCATCCAATTCTGCTTGTAAAGCCCTTCTCAAAGTTTGTCTTGCTAAATCTATTCTACTGAATAATATTAAAGTTTTCATACCAAATAAATTACACATAGATAAAAATATTTCTGTCTTTCCTGCTGAGGTAGGTAATTTAACAATTCCATTTATATTTTCATAACAAGCCTTAAATGCTTCAATCTGATAATCATATAATGTAAGGTAAGATAAATTATCTTTTATCTCTTCATAGGCAATTCCTCCAATTTTTAATCTATTGTCTTGTATAATACAATCAAATTCTTTTAGATAGTCTATTAACTTATTCTTAAATCCTACCTTACATTTTCCATAATCATTTTCAATAAAAAAATAATGTTTAGTCCTAATAGCAGAAGCATCAAATTTTCCTCTATTAAAACAGTATCTATAATCATCATATTTAAAAGCTTCATATAATTCCATCAGTAAATCTAAATCTGCATATACTTTTATTCTATGATTATCAATAATTATATTTATAGTTTTATTCACTTTATCTCCAATCATATCCAACTGGTAAATAACCATTATGTAATAAATAACCCAATAAAGCATATGAATTTAATGGCAAATGTGTTATATCCCCACTTCCATCCAATATTACAATCTCACACTCACTAACATCTACAGATACAATATTATCATTAGAGTGATAATAAGATTTATATTCACTATTATGTTCTGAATCCTCTTCCCATCCATTTTTTGTTAAAAAAATACCAATCAATTTCTGTTCATATTCAACATTCACAATAATTCTCCTTTTATTTTCTTAACTTCTTCATTAGACAAATCAGCTGGGTCTGTACCAGTATCTAAAGAAACAATTTCTACATCACAGCCTAATACAGAAAGCTGCCCAGCTGATTTGGTTGCTTTTTTTTGTGCCTCCTTTTCATCATCAAACATGAAGATGATTTTTTTGTACCAACTCAATAATTTTATTGGAGCATCTGATATAGAAGTGCCAAAAGTACAACAAGAAAAATCCCCCATCCTCCATACATCAAATACTCCTTCTAATACTATTATAATGTTTTTGTCTGTACAATTATCTAAATTATATAAAATATTTTTTATATTTATAATACTGTCTTCTTTTTTTAATGATACATATTTAGATTCTTGTCTATCTGTTATGTCTCTCCCCTGGTATGTTACTAATTTATTTTTATAGAATACTGGTATCATAATTCTAAACTTCCAGTCCCCAACAATACCAGTTCCTTTAATTTTATATTTATCAATTATATAATCAGGATCATAGTTTCTTTTTATTAAATAATTCCTATGTCTCTTATTAAGTTCTTCACCAGGCATTTTTAAATTTACTTTTTTAAATTTACTTTTTGAAATGACATTTCTAAGGAGAGGTCTTGTATTATACTCTTTTATTATACTTTTTATTTCATAATATTCTACAGATAATAAATCACATAATACATCTTCTGTTTTGTGATAACCACAGTTCCAACAGGAATAATATTGTTTCTTTAAATTAAAACCTAAATGATTTGAATGGTCTTGATGAAACATACATTTAATATTGCACCATCCAGGGGATACATTATTACCTTCAGCCCAGTATTGGATACCATAATCATTATACAATTCTATTATATTAAGCATTTCCAAACTCTTTCTTATATTTTTCCCATTTTGGTTCTTGAAATAAACTATCATCAGCCCACTCCAAACTTAAACAACCAAATAAACCATTTTTATATAAATATTCAGATATATAACAAGGTTTCTGTGAGCAATTATTACATACATAATCCTTTACAAGCTCCTCCATTCTATCCTCCGTTAATAATAAATCCTTTCTAAATTATAATTGCTCCACCATCTACCAATATCAGCCCAAGCTTTTTCTATCTGCTTATTCTTCCAACCTAAAAAATATTTGAAATATTTATAAACAGATCTATAGGCTGGTTTTCTTCCTACATTAGTAGTAATGATACAATCCAGAATCTGTAATGCATTATCAGATAACTCACTCATAGCATTATCATAAAAAGAAATTATAGCTTCTACCTTTTTCATATGATTACTATAAATTCTATTTTCCATAATAGTCTTAATTTTATTAACATCCAGTCTATCTTCTTCTAAATAATCCTCTATTGATATAGAATCTTTATTATGTTTTTTAATGTAATCATTTAGTTTAAAAGATAAAGTAACATATAAATAAGTAGAAAACCTTCCCTTATTACTATCATATTTCTTTCTTGCTTCTACAAAAATAAGATTGCCTTCTGATAATAATTCTTCAAAATCATATTTATGTTTTTTTGCTGCCCTCCATGCTTGGCTTCTAATTAAATTTTCATAGGTTGTATAATTCATATCTTCTCCTTAAAATATTATTAATTATTTTACTTCTTTATAATCTGAATAATTTTCATCCCAATCTCGTACTGCAATTGTATGAAAAAATGTATCATTCATTTGATAATAAAGATATTTAATACCTTTTTTTATAATTTTAATTTTAATAGATAGTTTGTTTATCTTATTGATTAAAACTATTCCTTCTTTTAAATTATTATATTTCATATTTTTTCTCCTTAAAGTTTATTCGGATTAACAATCCGCCGTGACCCTCCGCAGAGGGCTGGGGTAGATGGTTAATATTTTAATTAAAATAATCTTCTCCAAGTTCCACATCATTTTCAGATGCATATTGACTTATAATTTCCATATGATGATTTGATGCTCTGTCGCTATGCATTTTTACTTCGTCTTGATCCGACCAGTCAGTTACATGCAAATCTAAATAATTGTTTAATGCTTTTATATCAAAATCATTAAATCCGTCTGTATTTTCTTTTGTAAAATAATCTTTGTTCATATTTCCCTCCTCAAGGAATATCGTTGACCCTGTTTCCAGGGTTTCGTCTTAATTTTCAAAGACTCGTCAGAACGATTTATTTTAATACTGCATATGTATATACTCTTTCAATTTCAGGATGTTTGTTTTTTAATGTTTTTGATGGGTGAGCTATTTTAATACATTTTGATACTTGTTTAGGCTCTTCAAAATCGTACATTTTAACAAACTCTATATTATCAAGATCTGTAATTTTCTGTTCGTGAATAAACTCTCCTAAATAATAACAAATTGTATTAAAATATTTTCTTTTAAGTTTATTTTTTATGTCTTCTGCTGTAATTATCTTATTCATATTTAATCTCCTTATACTATATATAATGCAAGTATCATGCCAAAACGAAACAAAAGAACAAAAAAATAATTTGTTATATAACAAGTAAATAACGGCGTTTTTGGTGATTAGTAATCATTCTTAACAAAAAACCCCTAAAATAACCCTATTTTAGTGTTTCGTTTTGACCCATAAAAACACCCCTTTTATGATGATTATGTTTCATTTCGACCCCCTTTTAACCCTTTTTTTCGGCTCTTGTTTCATTTTGACCCATAGCCTTTTCCGCTCTTATTTTTTGCATATGAATACAACTTTTTTCTCTTAATTTTTCTTTATTCTTCTGATAATATTCTTTTTTTTTCTTATTCTGCTCTTCTTTATTCTTCTGATAATATTCAAGAGCTTTTTTAATATCCCTTTCCCTATATTTTAAGTACCGTTCTCGTCTTATTCTTGGATCATATTTTCTACTTCCCATACTAATACCCCCTAAAACACAACTTCTATATCCTGATTATACATATCTTCAACATCAGAC
>SDBV01010267.1_pt1 | contig 12297 bp, 10 predicted proteins | sample 2277081 | NCBI WGS metagenome assembly SDBV01 (sample SAMN10402039, study PRJNA504765) | marine sediment metagenome | isolation source: marine sediment core GS10_PC15, 223 cmbsf | place: Arctic Ocean: Southern Knipovich Ridge | collected 2010 | reverse complement strand
TGCTTGGGTCGTGTGGACGCTTCGTGATGTCACGCCCAGGGAGCCGTCAGTTTGGTGGTAGACAACGCCCCCCAGTATCGATCCTTTCGGCCTTTGCCATGACTTCCGACAATCACCCAATCACCGTCCGGCAGTTTGCGGCCATGAAATCGGCCGGACAAAAGATTACCGTGCTGACCGCCTACGATTATCCCACCGCCCGACTGGTCGACGCGGCGGGGATCGAAGCGATCCTGGTCGGTGACAGCCTGGCTATGGTCGTCCAGGGCCACGACAACACCCTGCCGGTGACGCTCGACGAGATGATCTACCATGCGGAAATGGTGGGTCGGGCGGTCCGCCGCGCGTTGGTGATCGTCGACATGCCGTTTCTCAGTTTCCAGCTAGGCAACCACCGCGCGATCGAGAACGCCGGCCGGATCCTCAAGCAGACCCGATGCCAGGCCGTCAAACTCGAAACGGGCGTCGAGCAATCCGAGGTGATCGCCGCGATGGTCTCGGCGGGGATCCCGGTGATGGCCCATTGCGGGCTCAGGCCGCAGGGCATCCATCAGCAGGGCGGCTATCGCGTGCAGCGCGACGCCGACCAACTGCTGGCCGACGCCAAGGCCGCCGAAGCGGCCGGCGCCTTCTCCATTGTGCTGGAGTGCATTCCCGCCGCGATCGCCGAGCGGGTGACCGCCGAGTTGAAGATTCCCACCATCGGCATCGGGGCCGGGGCGGGCTGCGACGGCCAGGTCCTGGTGATCCACGATCTGTTGGGGCTGCACGACGGCCACGTTCCCCGTCACGTCAAGCAGTACGCCGATCTGAAGCAGGTCATCACCCAGGCCGTCATCCAATACCGAGACGACGTCCGCGACGGCATCTTTCCCGGCCAACAGCAAACGTTCCACTAGTCTCCGTAATGTAGCCATCTCGCTCCGCGAGATGTGGCTTCGTCTCGCGGAGCGAGACGGCTACTATTCTTGCCTAGTCCCCGTTCTCCTCGTCTCCCCAAATCGGCGTCCCGCTGCCGCGGATCGGAAACCCGAGTTGCTTCTCGGCGAGGTGATTGATCAACGGCCGGCCGGACTGCCAGCGTTGCAGGTTGCGGCAGAAGAGCTTCGTGACGTTGTCTTGACGCCGGGCGCTTTGACCGGCCACGTGCGGCGTGATGATCACGCCCGGCATCTCCCACAGTTTGCTTTGCTCCGGCAGCGGCTCCGGATCGGTCACGTCCAGCACGGCCCCGGCAAGGTGACCCGCGCGAAGCGCCTCGACCAGATCCGTTTCGACCACCAACGGGCCCCGGGCCATGTTCACCAACAGCCCGTCGGGTTTCATCTTGGCCAACAAGCCGGCGTCGACCATGCCGCGGGTGGTCTCGTTCAGCGGCAGCGACAACACCAGCACGTCGACCAGGGCGAGCATTTCATCCAGCCGATCGACCGGCCAGAGGGATTGCACGTGGTCGGGCCGGTCGACCGGGAAGATGTCGGTGGCCAGGATCCGCGTGCGGAAGCCGGCCAGCAACGCGGCCAACCGCCGACCCACGCCGCCGAAACCGACGATGCCCACCGTGCTGCCGGTCAGATCCCGCGTGGGACGGCGGATGAACTCCTTTTGTTGTTGAGCCCGGAAGAACGTCGGCATGCTGCGACACCAGCCGGCGATCAAGGCCACGGCGTGTTCGGCCACCTGGTCGGCCAGCACGCCCGAGGCGCTGGTCACCACGATCTGGGACTCGATCACCGGCGGGGCCAGGCAATGGTCCATACCGGCGGACGAGGACTGGATCCATTGCAGCCGGCCCCGGCGGACCACGGAGTGCCAGTCGACCGGCACCTTGGCGTGGCCGCAAAAGACGTCGGCCGAGAAGATCTCCTCGGCGATCCGTTGCTGCCCCGCGTCGACCAGTTCGGCCTCGGGCATGGTGGCGGCGATTTGAGCCAGATGACGTTCTTCGGCGGGATAACAGAGGACGATTCTCATGGGCGTCGGGGGCTCGTTAAAAAAGTCCATAGGGTGCGTGAAACGCACCATCGTGTCTCGGCGTCGGTACGTTTCACGCACCCTATACTCTATTGTGTCCCATTCATGCCTTCCGTAGTAGTGCCCCACCCGCGAAGGGCAACGGCACCCCATCGATCAACGGGGACGTGCCGCTTTTTCGCCCTACAGCGGCCGAAGTTGGACCCTCGCGGGCGTCAAAAAATCGCTCCGCCCCCCTTTTTCGTGCTAGTGAACCGCTCGGCAATTCGTTAGAATGAACCGTGGCAGAGCATGGCAGAGCAATCGACGGTTTCCTACCTGTGCGTGCGGTCCGTTGCTCTTGGTTGCGTCGTTCTCGCCGCGGGCCGCATTGGCTGAGATCCACAGCGCCCCGGGTGCGGACAAGGGGCAAGGAGGTTTCCACTGAGTTCCAACATCATGAATCAACCTTTTCGTTTGGGGATGGTCACCGTGGTGCTGCTGGTGGCCATGCGGTTGGCCATCGGCTGGCATTTCTGCTACGAGGGCGTGTGGAAGATCAAGCACGCGGACGAGTTCTCCGCCAGGCCGTTTCTGGCCATGGCCAAGGGCCCGGCGGCGCCGCTGTTTTACGCCATGATCGACGATCTCGACGGCCGCCGGCGGCTGAAGGTCGACGAGGCCGCCACCGCCAACGACTTGGTGGCCGCCTGGAGAAAGGTCCTCGGAGATTCCCAGAGCCGCTACCGAGCCGCGCTTCAGAAGGCCCAAGGGGCCCAGGGCCGGCAGGACCCGGAGGCCGTCGACCACGCGGTCGCCGAACTCCGCCAGGCGATCTTGCCCGTGTTCTGGGAGTACAAGGGCAAACTCGAAGAGTACGTCCGGCAGCACGAAAAAGAGATGCTGGACTACTTCGCGGCCGAACCACGGCAGCCGGCCCGGAAGGCCGAACAGCGGCAGCCGGCCCGGAAGGCCGAACAGCGGCAGCCGGCCAAGAAACTCGAGACGTGGTTGAACGAGGTCGGTGCGATCGAGAAGCAGTTCCTTCAAGCGTTGCAGGCAAGCGACTACGTCAAGAAAGACAAGGACGCCGCCAGCGCGGTCAAACGCTCGGCCGCCGCGACGGTCCCCGCCAAGGACGCCAACGGCCGGCTCCCGGCCCTGGCCACGATGATCGACGACAAGTCGTGGACGGACGCCCAAGGAAAGAAGATCCTCCACGTGACGATCCGCAATCGCGCCGGGCAAGACGTCCTGTTCGTCGGGTTGGGCGCTCGGGGAGAGACCTTCCTTGCGCGATGGAACGACCTGCGAGGCAGCATGGTGCCGCAGTACGGCCTGACGAAACATCAGGCGGTCGAAGTGCGAGACGTTTTTGCGCGTTACGAATTGGGGCTTCGGCAATACCTGACGATCCACGCGGAAGACATCGACGCCCATTTCGACAGCCTGGACCGCTTCGAAAAGGAAAAAGCGGCCGGCAACGACGGGGCCGCCTTCCAGCAGCAGCGGGCGTGGAAGCGGACGATGGAACTCCGCCACGAGGTCGACGGGTGGTTGGCCGACGTCGACAAGATGGACCAGGCCTACCAGGACGCCTTGTGGCGGATCCTGACCGATCAGCAGCAGAAGCAAGGCGAGCTTCCGCTGCCGGGCACCCGGGGCGACTTCCTCGATTTCGCGGTCACCTGGGGACTGACGGCCATCGGTTTGTGCCTGCTGCTGGGATTCTGCACCCGGCTGGCCTGCCTGGGCGGGGTCGCTTTCCTGGTCTCCGTATTGCTGACCCAGCCGCCGTGGCCGACGATCTTCCCGCACGCCCCGCCGGCGGTCGGACACGCCCTGGTGGTCGATAAGAACTTCGTCGAGATGGTTGCCTTGCTCGTGCTGGCCAGCACGGCCGTGGGACGCTGGGGCGGGCTGGATCATTTCGTCTACCGATGTATCGGCAAACCGTTACAAGCCAGGAGAGTCCGATGAATCTGACTCCTGAAGAAAAAGAAGCCGGCAAGAGAAACTTCCTCGCCGCCGTCGCGGGGGACCATTTGGACCGGCGCGATTTCCTCATGGCCGGCGTGGCCGCCGGCGTGGTGGCCGGCGGCAGCCTGGGGGCCTTTTATTTCGGCTATGGGGCGGCCGTGGCCAATCCGGTCCGCGTTGCCGTGTTGGGTACCGGCGACGAGGGCAACGTGCTCATCGGCGCGATCAACCCCGACTTCATCCAGGTCAAGGCCATCGCCGACATCCGTCCCTACAGCCAATACCGGGCGTTCCATGGAGACCACTACAGCCCCGCCGCTGCGAAGGCCCGTTGTGGGCTGGTGGCCAAGTACGGCTGGAACACCGAGATCGAGGCCCGCCGGAACGTCAATGTCTACGAGGACTACGGCGAACTGCTCAAGAACGAACCGGACATCGAGGCGGTGATCATCGCTCTGCCGCTGCACCTGCACGCCCCGGCGGCAATCGCGGCCATGCGGGCGGGAAAGCACGTGCTGACCGAGAAGCTGATGGGCCACAGCGTTCGCGAGTGTAAAGAGATGGCCCGGGTCGCCGCCGCGACCGGGCTGCACCTGGCCACCGGGCACCAGCGGCACTACAACATCCTGTACCACCAGGCCGTCGACACGATCCAGCGGGGCGTCTTGGGCGATCTGCACTACATTCGGGCCCAGTGGCATCGCGGCAACATGCCCGGCAAGGATAGCTGGCAGATGCCCATGCCCGAGAAGATCAAGCCGGCGGACCGCCAGGCCAAGAAGCTGGCCGGCGAGCTGCGGAGTTGGCAGAACAAGCTCTCCGAGGCCCTGCGCAGCGGCAGCGCCGCCGACGTGCTGACGTGGGAGAAGATGGTGGCCCAAAAAAGGTGGCAGCTCAAAGATGAAATCCTTGCCGAGAAAGCGAAGGATTTCGGCTACCAGGACGCGCAGTTCACGGGCCTCGACGACAAGCCCTACGACCGCCCGGCCGCCGAGGAACTGATCCGCTGGCGGCTGTGGGACCGGACCGGCGGCGGGTTGATGGCCGAGCTGGGCAGCCACCAGCTCGACGCGGCCAGCATCTTCATCTCGGCCGTACACGGCGGAAAGAAACAGCATCCCTTGAGCGTGGCGGCGATCGCCAATCGCTCGCTGTTCCTGGACGGGGACCGCGAGGCCAACGACCACGTCTGCTGCCTGTTCGAGTTCCCCGCTCCCGGATACTACGAGGAGGCCGCGAAAGATCAAAAGAAGCGGAAGGTCGCCAACCCGAAAATGAAGATCGGCGTGCAGTACGCCTCGATCAACGGCAACGGCTACGGGGGCTACGGCGAGATGGTCTACGGCACCAAGGGCACGTTGATCCTGGAGCGGGAACAGGAGGTGATGCTCTTTCAGGGGCCGTCGACCAGCAAGATCAAGACCTCCGGCTCGGGCGGCCCCACGATGGACACCCAGGCCAGCGGCGCGGCCCAAACGGCCGTGGCGGCCGGACCGGTCGACGTCAGCCGCGGCTACGCCGAGGAGCTGGAGCACTGGGCCTGGTGCATCCGCAACCCGGCGCCGGAGAACCGGCCGCGTTGCCATCCCGAGGTGGCCATGGCCGACGCGGTGATCGCGCTGACGACCAACCTGGCCGCCCAGCAGGGCCGGAGGATCGATTTCAAGGACGAGTGGTTCGACGTCGACGCCAACGAGACGCCGGAGAACCCGGAAAACGACAAGAAGCTGTGGCCGGACCCCTCGCGATACAAGAGTTGAGTAGATCAGAGCGTCCGGGAATTCAAAACGCTGGAAACCGCTGTAGGGAACGGCCTCCGTGCCGTTCCGTGGAGCCACCGATCGTACCGGAACGGCACAGAGGCCGTTCCCTACAGCCTTGAATTCCCGGATACCCTCAAGTAGATTCCAAAACCAAGGACCCGTGACGATGCATTTGACTCCGGAGGAAAAAGCGGTCGGCAAGGCCAACTTCCAGGTGGCTATCGGCAGCAGCTTGACGCGGCGGAAATTCCTTAGCGCGGGAATCGCCAACGACGTCTCGTCGGGCAACGGCCTGGGGCCGATGTACTTCGGCTACGATTCCTCGGTCAGCGAGCCGATCCGCGTGGGTGTGATCGGCACCGGCGACGAAGGCAGCGTGCTGATCGGCGCGATCAACACCAAGTTCATCACGGTCAAGGCCATCGCCGACATCCGGCCGTACAGCCGGCATCGGGCGTTCCACGGCGAGCACTACACCGCCGGCGCTGCCAAGGCCCGCCCCGGGCTGATGGCCAAGTACCACTGGACATCGCGAGAGATCGCCGAACGGAACGTCAAGGTCTACGGGGCTTATCAACAGTTGATCGAAAACGCCTCGGCCGACGACCTGGAGGCGGTGATCATCGCCTTGCCGTTGCACCTGCACGCCGCGGCGGCGATCGCGGCCATGAAGGCCGGGCTGCACGTGCTGACCGAGAAGCTGATGGGCCACAGCGTCCGCGAGTGCAAGGAGATGGCCCGGGTAGCGGCGGAAACCGGCCTGCACCTGGCCACCGGGCACCAGCGCCATTACAACATTCTCTACGACAACGCGGTCGACGCGATCAACCGGAGGCTGCTGGGCGACTTGCACTACATCCGCGCCCAGTGGCACCGCGGCAACTTGCCCGGCACCGATAACTGGCAGCAGCCGATGCCCGAGAGCGTCAAGCCCGATGACCCCCAGGCCGGCAAACTGGCCGATGAGTTGGACCGTTGGAAGAAGAGCCTTGCAGAGACTCGCAAGAAGCTGGCCGACGCCGAAAAGAAGCTCGCCGCAGCGGTCGAGCAGGGCAACGATTCCAATCGGAAGAAATACGACTCAGAGCGAAAGAAATACGAGAAAGAGGTTTACTCGTGGACCAATAAGGTCGCCCAAAAAGAGGCCCAGATTTCCGATACCTTGATTCAGCGCGAAGTCGAGAAGTACGGCTACCAGGCGAAGCAGATCAAAGACGGTGGCAAGGTCGTCTACGACCGTCCGGCGATCGAGGAGTTGATCCGCTGGCGGCTGTGGAACCGCACCGGCGGCGGGCTGATGGCGGAGTTGGGCAGCCACCAGTTGGACGCGGCCAGTATCTTCATCTCGGCCATGCACGGGGGCCAGAAACAGCATCCGCTGAACGTGTCGGCCGCCGCCAACCGGCCGCTGTTCCCGCCGGACCGCGACGTCGACGACCACGTCTACTGCCTGTTTGAATTCCCGGCCCCCGGCTATAACCCGGATCCCAAGGACGCCATCGGCCACCGCCGCAAGATCAGCGTGGCCTACGCCTCGATCAACGGCAACGGCTTCGGCGGATACGGCGAGACGGTGTTCGGCACCAAGGGGACGCTGGTCCTGGAACGCGAGCAGGAAGCCATGCTGTTTCGCACCCACGAGACCAGCGGGAAGATCAAGGTCGTCCGGGACTCGCAGCCGGGCCGGGTGAAGATCGAAGTGGACGAGGATGACAAGGGCGATCCCCATTCGGAGTCGATCGGCGGACTGGCCACGCAGGTGGCCGGGCGCGGCTACACCGAGGAGTTGGAGCACTGGGCGTGGTGCATCCGCAACCCCGACCCGCAGAACCAGCCGCATTGCCACCCCAAGGTGGCGCTGGCCGACGCCGTGATCGCCCTGACCACCAACATCGCCGCCCGGGAGGGCAGACGCATCGAGTTTATGGAGGAGTGGTTCGACCCCGACCGCAGCCAGACGCCGGAGAATCCGCGGAACGACCCGAAGAAGAAGCCGGACGTTTCGCGGTACGGTGCTTGATGCGCGACAAAGTAGCCATCTCGCTCCGCGAGATGAAGCTTCATCTCGCGGAGCGAAATGGCTACTATCGAGCGGAGAGCCGTTTAGCCGCCGCGGCCACGCGGTGTGAGTTTCATTTCCCGGCGTGGCCGCCGGGGCTAAACCTCAGGTGCCAAGGAGGATCCCGTGGAAAAATGGCCGCTGGGAGTGTTTGCCAGTATCGACGCCGGTTTGGGTGTGAAGCTGGAGGTTGCCCACGAGTTGGGCGTGCCGACGATCCAGTTGCACGCGCCCCAACAGGCGACGCGAACGCAAGAGAATGCAGAACGATTCCTTGCCCGACTGGAAGAGTTGGGGATCGAGATTACGGTGGTGTTCGGCGGATTCGAGGACGAGAGCTACGCCGACATCCCCACCTGCCAGCGCACGGTCGGCCTGGTGCCGCCTCAGACCCGCGCGGCGCGTACCCGAGAGATGACCGAGATCGCCGACTTCGCCCGCTTGTTGGGCGTAGATGCGGTGGGTCTGCACCTGGGTTTTGTGCCGCACGATCCGGCCGATCCGCTCTACGGCGAAGTGCTCTCGGTGACCCGCGACGTCTGCGATCACTGCCGAGGCAACGGCCAGCGATTTCACTTGGAGACCGGGCAGGAATCGGCCGACGGGCTATTGCAGTTGCTGGCGGACGTGGACCGCGACAACCTGTTTGTGAACTTCGATCCGGCCAACATGATCCTCTACGGATCGGGCAACCCGATCGAGGCGCTGCGGAAGGTCGGCTCTTACGTCCGCAGCGTACACTGCAAGGACGCCAAGTGGGCCCGCAATCCGGGCGAAGAGTGGGGCGCCGAGACGCCGCTGGGTGAGGGCGAGGTGGGCATGGAGACCTTCCTGCGGACCCTCGACGAGATCGGCTACCACGGTCCGTTGACCATCGAGCGGGAAATCCCCCAAGATCCGAAGCGGCAAAAGGAAGAGATCGGCGGCGGGATCCGGCTGTTGAACGATTTGAAGGCGAAGATCTAACATTGCAAACAAGAAAGAAAGCGGAATATGCCACGGATTAGCTTGGAAACACCGCATACGTTGGGCCAGGAGGAAGCCCTGCGGCGCGTGAAGGGAAAGGTCGTCGAACTGAAGGCCGCGCATCAGTCCCACTACAGCAACCTGCGGGAATCATGGACCGGGAGCACGCTTTCGTTCGGTTTTCGGACGGCCGGGATGAAGGTCAGCGGCTCGGCCACGGTGGGAACGTCCGAAGTGAAGCTGACGGCCAATCTGCCTTTGGCGGCGATGCTGATCAAGGGGAAGATCGTACAGCGGGCTCAGGAGGAGTTGGGGGCCCTGTTGTCGTAGAAGAGTCGTCAGCCAGTGCGCCGGCGACCTGCTGTTGGAGCGTGTCGATCAGCGTCCGTTTGTCGAACGGTTTGACGATGAAGTCGGCGGCGCCGAGTTTGAAGGCTTCTTTGAGCACGTTCTTCTGGTCCAAGGCGCTGACCACCACCACCTTGGCGTCGGGATCGGCGGCCATGATGCGGCGCAGCGCGTACAAGCCGTCGAAGTCGGGCATCACCAAGTCGAGCGTGACGGCGTCGGGTTTGAACTCATGGTATCGCTGGCGAGCTTGTTCTCCGTTGCAAGCTTCGCCGACGATCTCCCAGCCCGCGCTGATGGCCACGTCTTTGATCATCTCGCGAATGATCAGGGCGTCGTCGGTGACGAGCAAAGTTTTGGCCATGGTTATCGGTTCCTGATCATGGAAGACGGGCTTCGGCGCAGGGCCTCTGGAAGCTAAAGGTTTCGGGGTGGATTTCCGACGGTTTCGATGGTCACCTCTCCGGTGTTGCAATCGAAGCAGATTCGTCGTCCGCTGGTGCCGCCGATGTCTTTTCCGCTGATTCGGACGCCCGCCTCGTGGAGAAGTCGGGTGACGGCCGCGACGTTGGCGTCACCGATTTGCATCGGCCCGCCGGTTCCGAACATGCAGGCGCCGCCGACGAGTTTTGCGCTGAGGCCGGCGGTCGTGGCGCCGTGCCTGGCCAACAGGTCCAACAGGTGCGGAACCGCGGTGTCGGCGAATTTACCGGGACTGGCCGTGCGGCCGCCGGAATCGGGCAGCACCACGTGGGCCAGCGCTCCGAGTCTCAGCCGGCGGTGATACAGGGCCACGCCAGTGCAGGAACCGAGCACGGCCGTGAGGCAAGCCGGCGACTGGGCGACGGCAATTTGCCCCATCCCGACGATCTTGTGTCTTACGGTTGCTACTGCCTTGACGGAAGCCATGATCCTGTTTTCCGTAATCGGGTCGTCTTGTTGGTTGGTCTTCGGGTTGAGGGTTTTCGCCTCAGGGGGAGGAGTGCAGGGCGTCTTCCATGGCTTTTCGCATCGCCTCGGTGGGGACGAACAACACGCGCCAGTTGAGTTCCTCGCCTTGGCGATGGAACCCGGTCCGGCAAATCAGCACGTTGTCGCAGGTCATCGCCTGGGCCATCAGCGCCTGCTGCAGCACGCTGGCCCCGTAGTCCTGGATAAAGTAGGGCGCCGAGGGGACCAATTCGTGGTCGATCAGGCGCGTGATGGCGTTCATGTAGGCGCATCCCAGGATGTTGCCGGTTTCGGTCAGGGCCGACTTTTCCAGTTCGGTCCATTCGGGATCTTCGGCCACGGGGCGCCTCAGCAGGGAGGCCACCAGTTGCCGGCCGTTTTGGTCGTCGAAGGTGAGGATCATCTCTCCGCCGACTTCCCCTTCCAGGCTGAGCACGACCATGGTCAACAGATCGTCGCCGAGATTCAGCTCCGTGCTGACGTCCTCCAGGGGAATTTCTCGGACTTCGTCCAGGGTCAACGTGATCAGCCCGTCCGTCCAGCGGCACATGGCCGCCGAGGCGTCGTGGGTGGCCGAGGCGAAGAGTTGGTGCAAGACTTCCAACTCGCAGTTTTCGGGAGAGCGGACTTCACTCATGACGGGTTCTCCTAGAGGGCCGCGGCGGCGGCGAAATTGTTCGAGGACATCTCGATCAGGGCGACCGGATCGAGGATCAGCGAGACCCGCCCGTCGCCGAGAATACTGGCGCCGGAGAGGCCCGCGATGTTCCGGTAGTTCTCGGCCATCGACTTGATCACGAGATCTTCTTCCCCCAAGACGTCGTCGACGGACAGGCCGATCTCGCGGCCTTCCTCACCGATGATCACCAGGGTGGTTTCCTCGTTGTCGGAGGCGGCTCCGTCGGCGCTACTGTGGGAGACGACTCCATCGGCGCCCTGATGATCTTCGCGATTCTCCTTGGCATGGGCGAAGGTGAAGATTTCTTCGAGCTGGATCGTGGAGACCACCCGGCCTCGCACCCGGGCGGTCCACTTCCCGTGAACGCTCTTCAGATCGCGCCGGCCGAGGCTGACGATTTCGACCACGGATTCCAGGGGCATGGCGAAGATGTCGCCCTCGATCTCCACCATCAGGCTGGGTAGGATCGCCAAGGTCAAGGGGAGTTTGATGGTCAAGGTGGTGCCCTTTCCGGGCTCGCTGTCCAGATCGACGACTCCGTTGAGGTCCTCGATCTTGGACTTGACGATATCCATCCCCATCCCGCGGCCGGAAACCTCGGTCACCTTTTCGGCGGTGCTCAGTCCAGGTTCCCAAATCAACTGGTAGATCTGGTGCGGGGTCATCTTCTCCAAATCGGCCTCGCTGTGGAGACCTTTTTCGAGCGCCTTGCGCCGGATGCCGTGGGGGTCGAGTCCTTTGCCGTCGTCGCCGACCTGGATCACAATGCTGTTGCCGCGATGGAAGGCGCGGAGCGTGACGGTTCCCTGGCGCGGTTTGCCGGCGGCTTCGCGAACCTCGGGCATTTCGATCCCGTGGTCGGCCGAATTGCGGACCATGTGGATCAAGGGGTCCCCCAACTCGTCGATCATCCGCTTGTCGAGTTCGGTTTTCTCGCCGTTGATCACCAGGCGGATGCTCTTGCCGTTGGCGCGGGTGATGTCGCGAATCACCCGTTTGAAACGGGCGAACAGCGGGCCGATGGGTACCATCCGGGTGTCCATCACGCTCTGTTGAATCCCGTCGCTTACCAGGTCGAGTTGATGGATCGTTTCGGCCAGATCGCCGACGGACGTGCGGACCGCGGCGAGCATCTCGACGTCTCGGCGGACGTCCTCCAGGTCGTTCTGGATCCGCCGCGCCTGGCCGCGGATGTTCTCCAACTCGGCCTGCAGATCGCTGTGCCCTCGGTCTTTGGCGGCGGCGATCCGCTCCAATGCGCCGAACACTTTGCCCAGCACCCGCGACGACCCCTTGTCGGCCAGCGCGATTTTCAAACGGTCGCCGATTTTCGCGAAACGGGCCTTGTTGATCACCAACTGGCCGGCAAGATTCATCAACTGGTCGAGGCGTTCGATATCCACGCGCAAGGTTTCGGTGGGCCTGGTACTGCTGCTGGCGGGTCGGGCTTTTGCTTGGCCGGTCTTCGGCGCGGGCTTCTGCACCGGCGCGCCGGCCGCGGAAGCAGCCGGGGCCACTGCCGAGTCGGCCTGCGGTGGCGTCGCGGCCGTGGCGGGCGCCGTCTCGTCGGGCACCAGCGGTCCGACGGTCCGTTGCTG
>SDBV01010266.1_pt1 | contig 12297 bp, 15 predicted proteins | sample 2277081 | NCBI WGS metagenome assembly SDBV01 (sample SAMN10402039, study PRJNA504765) | marine sediment metagenome | isolation source: marine sediment core GS10_PC15, 223 cmbsf | place: Arctic Ocean: Southern Knipovich Ridge | collected 2010 | reverse complement strand
AATTTCTAATCCACTGAACGATTACATGTTTTATGATCTCAAATCTCACATTTTAGCGGCAATTGGGTAAAGGTGGTGGAAAAATAGAAAACTTAAAAAATAAAAAACGCATAAGTCAAGTTAAATAATATTAAAAATCTACTATTTTAAGACCATGATCCTGTTTTTTTTATTTCTTATAGTATGTATTCAAAATCTATTTAAATTTACCTATACTAGATAATTTAATCATTTTTAATCTTATTATAGATTTTTATGTCAGAGCTCTTACTTAGTTTTTGTATTCCGACATATAATCGCCCTGAGAGAGTAAACAGCTTAATAAAGCAATTTCTCTCAATTAAAGATAACGGAGTTGAAATGATCATCGGGGATGATAATCCTCAAAACAATAAAACAAAAAAAGTTGTCCAAAAATATAGCGAACCTAGATTACATTATATAAAGAATATCAAAAATTTAGGGATGGATGGAAATCTTTTAAAAATAATTCAAAAGTCGGCTGGAAAATTTGTATTCCTTATGATGGACGATGATGACATTGAAACTAATACTATTCCATGGCTACTTGATGTAATAAAAAATGAAAATAACATTTCAAAAATTTGTGGCACCATTGGTGATAAAAGAGAAGGTTATAAAGATGATCTTATTAGATATGACAATATAATCTTACAAAAAGGTGCTGAGTCATTAAAAGAATTGTTATTTCGTCATTCACATTGTTCTGGAATTGTCTTAAAGAAGAGCGCAATTGATATTAAGAGTGCTTTAAAATTTTGCGGAAGTCTGTACATACAGTATATATTGGACGCTCAAGCGATGATTAAAGGAGATACATTATGCACATCAAAAAAATTTGCTCAAATGGGTAGAATTATATATAAGTCAGATCAACCAACATTTAAAAGCAAGATCTATTGGAATCCAGTTCATAGAATGTTATTGTGGAAATATAGAATTAGATTAATCTATAAAGTAACTAAAAATTTTAAGCATATAAGAAAAATTTTGCTTAAAAGAGAAATCCCAAGAATTCTCCTTCTTTATCAGAAAATTTTTCCCTCGAAAGGTTTGATTGAGGCAATATCCAATAACTTTGGAATGAGGTTGTCTAGATCAATTATATATTGGACCTATATTTTTTTAAATGTAATTATCAATTTACTTAAAATTAATACTAATAGTAAAAGTTACAGGATTGTTAAAAAGTTTAATAATTTATATCTAAAATAATTATAATTTTATAAAACATTAAATAGGAGTAAATAAAGAAGATTTTTTTTTTTTTAAAAAACTCCTAATTTAAATTCTTATCTATTCTATTTTTTATTAAATTAAAAGGATACAACTTATTTTTTTTTAAAAAATCTTCAGTGGAATAAATTGTAATTCCTATACCTGTTAATTTTTTTAATATATCCATAAATTCTGCTAGATTAAACTACAAAGAGGGGACATTGTCTATTTTTCCATTATGTAATATTTTAAATTTATTATAGATTTCAGTGAAATACTCCAAAATAAAAGGATTTTTTTCAATTCTTGTTTTATATACATTAGGATCGTTTGGTTGGACTTCAACTTCAATGATATGTTTTTTTTCCACTCTACATTTTAATTTATAAGTTTCATCTACTTTTACTTTTATAGGAAAATCTTCTCCCATGATATCTTCTAAATGGTGATATTGTGTAGTCCAAGCTAAAGATATTCCAAGACCCATGACTTTTCCATTTAATTCAATAATTTTTGCCCAAGGAGAATTTTCTCCGTATGTTCTATTTCCAATATGATGTTTTTCTGTAATTTCCTTAGCATATCTACCTATAGCAGATATTGAGTGGGTAGGATGAATACTCCTATAACTTCCTTTCAAGTTTAATAAAGCATTTGGAATAGCCCCTGTATATGCCCCATCCTTTTTATGATCAAAAATAAAATCTCCTCTTTGACAATTAAATAAAACACCCCCTCTCATTGGGTTAGTTGGCATTGCTAAAGTTCCCTCGGGGCCTAATACTTCCATCAAGGTTTTAATTACTGTAAAGGCACCCCCTTTAACATAACCAAGACTTTTTAATGAACTATGAACAAGAACTATATCTCCTTTTTTTAAACCAATTTCTTTAAAATCCTTAATTAAATCTTCCAAATTGAAATTAATTTCTTTCTTTTTAATCTTCTTTTCTTTTCTTTTCTTAGCAATTTTATCTTTTATCTGATATCCTTTTTTTTTAACTTTCTTGAACAAATCAACACCTAATCTCTTATAAAAACAAAATTTAAGAATTTTTTCAAGATCTAGTAACTATTATACTCTTAAACCACCATTAATGTGGATAACCTGTCCTACTAAATATTTGGATGAAGTGATATATTCTATAACTTTAAAAATCTCATCTGGATTTCCAAAATCTTTCAATGGAATTTTTTTTTTAACTATCATTTCAATTTTCTCATTGAGTTGAAGTCCCATTCCAATTTTAAAATAACCTAATGCGACTGAATTAACAAAAACTCTCCTATTATGAAGGCATTCTAATGCAAACGACCGTGTAAATGCCTCTACTGCACCTTTAGCTGCATCATAATTTGAAGCTCCTATTATCCCCGTACTTCCTAATATACTTGAAATATTAATGATGTGTCCATAATCAACCATTTTTTCTATTGCGAATCTACATGAAAGAAAGACTGTTTTCAGATTAGAAGCGATAACACGATCCCACACACATTCCTCCATCTGACAAATTAATTGGTTTTCAAAATGCCCCATTACGTTTATTAAAACATCAATGGATTTGATATTTTCAAATATTTTCTCAACTTCTTCTTTTTTCGTAAAATCACATTTAAATATATGAGATATTGCATATTTATTTTTAAAAATCTTATTTTTTGAAGTATTATATGTAAGATACAACTTATTTCCTTCTAAATCATACTTTTTAGTTAAATAATTCCCAATACCACCACTGGCGCCTGTAATCATTATTTTCATTTATATCTCCTAATTATTGAATTGTTTGATTATGTTGATTAATCAATTACTCGATTATTTTATACTGTAAGAAATTTTTTTTCTCTTTTAAGTTTTTCATAATGATCTTTATCCCTATATGCGAATGGTTTTGCAGGATGCCCTCCTGCGATAGCATATTTGGGAATTTCACCTACTACTACACTACCTGCTTGAATTATTGATCCCTCTCCAATTTTTGACCCCCCTAAAATAATTACTCGAGATCCAATCCAGACATTATCATCAATTAAAACATCCTTATGTATACCAGTTTTATCATAAGGTATGGAATCTCCTTCATAATTGTGGATAGAAGTTAAAACCAAGATATCTCTTCCAGAATGAAAGTTATTTCCAATTACTACTTTACCATTTCCCCTAATTACGAAACCATTAAAACTACAATATTTTCCCAAATAAGTATTATTGGAGAGCTGAGTATTGGAGCCTTTCCTTATATAAGGAAGTGTTTTATAACTAGCAATGGTATTTAAATGACGTTCATATATCTTAGAGTAATTTATCTCCTTAAGAAATTCGTTAAATTTACTTCTAACATTAAAAATGATTCTTTTTAGAAAGTTTAATACCATTCTGGAAACGATTTTTTGTAAGTAAGTAGTAGAATTAAATTACTATAAATTTTAAATTTTTATATTCTCCCTCATTATTTTAAGAGAAGGTTCAATCATATTTTCAGAAACTCTCATTTTTCCATCGTAAAATAAAAATTCTAGTGTGAATTTTATAAGCTTCCTTAAATATTGAATATAATTTTCCCTATTGTTTCATTTTTTTCTCTTATAATAGAAATATTTTTTTATTATTAAACTGAATTTTTTTTTAATAATTTTACATATTCTCATTACGATGTGATCGTCAATTTTTATATATTTTAACCACTCTTTATTAGTCTTACTTACCCATTTTTGAAATTCCTTAATATTTAAAGCATGAAATTGATTTAAAAGTATTAAGGCTATCCTTACATTAGTAATTAAATATTGTTTAGGTTTCAAGTGTTTAATGATACCTTTTACTTGCCACGTATAAGTACGAATAATATCTTTCCTATCTACTGACCTGTGAACTTGAAATTTAATAATGTTGTTATTTTCCGTCCCATATTTATTTATAGTTTGATGATAATGAAATATATTAAAAATTCTCCCATATTTATAACCTTCTTCTAAAACTAGCTCACTAAATATAAGATCTTCATTTCAATATATATAATCATCATCAATTTTATTTATTATATTCTCAAAAGCACTTTTTCTTCCCATTTGACTTCCTGAGAGGGCTCGTTTACTATTCCCAAGATCTGGATGCTTGCATTCGACTAATCCAACATAATGTCTATCACACTCAAAAAAATCATATTTTTTTTTATGTTTTATCATTTCATTAAACCAGTTATCGGGAAGATAGACATCAGAATGTAAATAAACAAACCACTCTGTCTTAACTAATGATATCAATTCTGCGATACTCTTTCCGAGAGTTCTGTATTTAGAATGATCAATAATTTCTACTCTGGGAAATTTTTTTAAGGTATCAATTGAGCTATCTCTTGCTCCAGCATCACCTATGATTAAATAATTAATTGGAATTTCTCTATAAAAAGAGATTAGGTTTCGCTCAAAAAGAAAATTGGTATTACGAATAGGTTAATTTCCTTGATTCGCTTCGGATTATGTTGCTATATTAATTTATTATTGTTGTTTTCAAAAAATTAAATTTTATTTCAGAAGCTAGTGTTTTACCATCATAGAACGAAAATTTAATAGATATCAGCCATTATCCTTAAAAGGTATATTGACAAAGTCTAAACAAATGACTGCTAAAGGAATTATCTCTAAAAAAGAATGGGATATAATTCATTACCTTGAAAAATTTAACGGATACATTGAATACATATCTTATTTCAATGATTTTAGCTTTTTTGACGACTTACAATAAGCATTTTCATTTTATTATTTTTCTAAATATTTTATTATAAATTAGTTTTAATCTTTTTATGATTTTTTTAAGTATTTTTAATAAGAGTGAATCTTCGATTTTTATGTATTTCAACCAGTTTTTATTAGTTTTATAAACCCATTTTCTAAAATCTTCAATATCCAATGCATTAAGATTATTTTGAAGAACCATTAAAGATGTTTTTATATTATTAAGTAAATATTTATTTGGTTGTAAATATTTTATTATTCCTTTAACTTGCATATTATATATTTTAATTAACCATTCTTTATCTAAAGCTCTTTGTATTATAATTCTGTCTATTTTTGCTTCTTTTTCTCCCTTCTTATTCATTATCTGATGATAGTGAAAAGTATCAAATATCCTACCATATTTATATCCCTCTTTAATGACTAATTCTTGAAATATAATATCTTCATTTCTTTGTAAATAATCATCATCTATTATTGGAATTACATTTTCAAATGCTTTTTTTCTTCCCATTTGACTTCCTGAAAGAGCTCTTTTAATATATCTAAGATTTGGGCTATTAAATTCGGTTAATACTATCATTCGCCTATTGCATTCGAACCAATCATATTCTTTTTGGTATTTTTTCATGTTTTTATACCAATTTTCAGGAAGGTATACATCTGCATGCAAATAAATAAACCATTCTGTTTCAACACTAGATATTAATTCAGCAATACAATACCCCTGAGATTGATATTTAGATTGATCTATGAGATTTACACGGGGAAATTTTTTAACTATTTCAATAGAATCATCCGTACATCCACCATTTCCTATGATTAATCTATTTATTGGTATCTCCCTATAAAAAGAATATATATTCTTCTCAAAAAGAGGATTTGTATTAATTAGAGGTATTATAACATCAACAGCATCATTATTTGATTGCTTTAATTTATCTATAAATTCTTCTTTTTTACAATAAATATCAAGAAAAAAATCCATTTTCATTTATGTTGATATAAATACTTAATTTTATTATTGGGTAATTATAAAAATTGTCTCTTATTCAATAAATATTATTATAATGGAAAATCAATTATTTTACTTCCATCAGGAAATTTTAAAAAAAGCTTTAAAAACTGTAAATAGACCTCTTAATATATATGTTGTTGATCCAAATCCAGAATCTCTAAATATAGCAAAATAAAGATATGATTCAATTCCTTTTGGAGAATAAAAGCATAAAATCAAATATTTTCAAGATATTAACGAAATTAATAATGATATTGCTATAGTAATAATTGCAGCATCATCAAAAATAAGAAAAGTTATTATTGAACAACTTTTAATTCAACATAGTGTAGAATTTATGGTTTTAGAAAAAATTTTATTCTTTGGTTTAGGATCAATTGGTACTCGTCATCTCAATTTAATAAAAAATTATTTTAATTATGATATTTATGCTTTTAGATCTTCAAAAAGTCGTCCAGTGCAGGGAATAGTAAATATTAATGATATTAATGAAGCTCTAGCCATTAAACCCGAAATTGCCTTCATTACGAATCCAACTAATCTTCATGTAATAACGGCAATTAAATGTTTAAAAGCAGGTATTAAGAATATATTCATTGAAAAACCATTATCTCACAATTTAGAAAATCTGGATGATCTTTTAAAAGAAATTAATCTAAATAATGCTATTGTGTATGTTGGATACTCCATGCGCCATAATCCAGTTATAAAGAGATTAAAACAACTAGTTGATGAAAGGATTAATAATATTTATTATGTAGAGACAATATCTTCTTCTTATTTACCAAATTGGCGTTCCGGTAGAGATTATAGAGATGTATATAGTGCAAAAAAAGAACTAGGTGGTGGAGTAATTTTAGAATTAATTCATGAATTTGATTATAATGAGTTATTATTTGGAAAAATTAAATCTATTGAAGGAATGTATGGGAAAATAAGCTCTCTTGAGATAGAAACTGATGATTTTTGTGATGCTCTCTTGAGATTTGAATCAAATCTTATTGGAACAATTCATCTTGATTATTTTAGTTTTAAAGAAAGAAGAACAATCCGAATCTTATCTCATGATGATGAAATAATTGCGGATTTAATCGATAATAAAATAACTATTCTAAACAACGAGGATTCTTCAATAGAGGCCTTTAATTTTGAAAGAAATGATTATTTTCAAATACAACTGGAGTATTTTTTTAACGGAGTTGAAAAAAACTCCAAAGAAATACATAATGTTAAAGAAGCTAAAGAATTGCTCAAAAAAATCCTTGAATTTAAAAAGCATAATAATATTATAATCAATTCAAATAAATAGTATTAAAAATAAAAACACATTTAAGAACTTATGAGGATTCTAGGATCAATATGCGCACGAGGCGGATCAAAAGGCGTTAAAAATAAAAATATACGACTTTTAAATGGAAAGCCACTAATGACATACACGATTGATAACTTTAAAGCATGGAGAAAAGCAGATCGCATTATATGTTCAACAGATAGTACTGAGATTCAAGAAATTGCTATAAAAAATGGAGTTGAAGCACCTTTTTTAAGGCCAAAACATTTGGCTACTGATACATCAAGTAAGGTTAATGTGTTTAAACATTTATTAAAGTATTGCGAAGAAGAAGAAAATAAAAAATATGATTATTTAATTGATTTGGACGTTACTTCACCTTTAAGAACTGTCAAAGATGTCGATAATGCTTTTAATAAACTCATAAATTCAGATGCTGACCTGATTTGTAGTTGTTATAAGGCAGAAAGAAATCCATATTTCAATATGATGGAAGTAGATGAAAAAGGATATGCTCATCTAAGTAAAAAACCTAAAGAAAATATTCATGCCCGGCAACTAGCACCACCGGTCTATTCCTTAAATGCTTCAATCTATATATATAGAAGAGATTTTCTTGTTTCCACGGATTTTCCCTATTCAGGTAAGACAATTCTCTACGAAATGTCTGATTACTCAGTTGATATTGATAGACAAATAGATTTTGCTTTTATAGAATATTTAATAAAGGAGGAGAAATTTAAATTTGACTATTAAATATTGGCCGAATATTTTTCGTCTAGATAATAAAATAGTTATTGTTACGGGAGCGGGACTTATCGGTAAAGAAGTTATAAGAGGATTAGCTGAAGTAGGAGCAAAGGTTATTATTTCTGAAATTAATGAAGAAATTGGAAATAAATTAGAAAAAGAACTTAAAAATAATGACTTGGATGCCATTTTTCTTAAAACTGACATAAAATCTGAAGAATCTATTGAAGATCTTATTAATTTTTGCATGTTAGAATTTAAAAGAATTGACGGATTGGTGAATACAGCTTATCCTCGAACTAAAGATTGGGGGGAACATGAACAACTTTTTAGTTTTAATTCATGGAAGAAAAATATTGATATGCAATTAGGTGGATATTATCTAACTTCAATTAAAGTAGCTGAAATCATGAAAAAACAAAAACAAGGTAGCATAGTAAATTTTGGATCTATCTCTGGAGCTGTTGCTCCTGATTTTTCAATCTATGAAGGGACTAAGATGGTTAAACAAATCCCTTACGCTGTTATAAAAGCGGGTGTTCATATGCTAGCTAAGTACCTTGCAACATATTATGGTAAATATAATGTTCGGTCTAATGCAATAGCTCCTGGAGGGGTTTTTGATAACCAACCTGAATCTTTTGTAATTAACTATTGCAAAAAAACACCAATGGGTAGGATGGCACGACCAGAAGATATGGTTGGTTCAGTGATTTATTTATTATCTGAAGCATCATCATATGTAAATGGCCATATTTTAATGGTTGATGGTGGATGGACTACGTGGTAATTTTTAAAAACGAATGAATCTATAAATTTTTTATTTTAGGATTTAAATTTTCCAAGAAGTAGTTTGAATACATCATCTATTCAAACTTTCCCAAAAAATAAAAATCAACAAAATCTATTTAAATTTTTTTTTATAATTTACCATATGGTCCATCCTCCATCTACAGCAATAACTTGACCTGTTATATATGTTGAAGCATCAGAAACTAGAAAAATAACGGGACCAACCATATCTTCTGGTCGTGCCATACGATTTAAAGGAACTCTTTTCTTATAATTTGTATAAAAAGGTTCAGGCTGATTGTCGAACACTCCCCCCGGAGCGATTACATTTGCTCTAACGTTATATTTTCCATAATATGCGGCAATATATTTAGTAAACATATTAATTCCTCCTTTTATAGCAGTATAGGCTATGGGATTTGTCATATCAGTGCCTTCATATATTTTAAAATCAGGAGCAGTAATTCCATAAATAGAACTGAAATTTAATAAGCACCCATAACCTTGAACTTTCATAATCTCTGCTGCCTTAATTGAAGTAATATAATAACCTCCTAAATGTTTATTAACATTTTCCTTCCAAGATTTATATTCTAGAATATTATGGTTTCCCCAATCTTGACTACGTGGATAAGCAATGTTAATCCAAGAGTCTATACGTTCAAATTTAGATATACAAAAATCAATCACTTCATTTACTGAATCTTCACTTGTAATATCTAATTCTTTAAATGAAACATTTAAACCTTCCTTTTTATATTCCGACTCAATTTCTTTTCCTTTTGATTTATTGATGTCACAGAATATAACTTTTGCTCCTGCCTCCGCTATAGCTTTTAATACTACAGAGCCGATTAGACCAACTCCTGTAATAATAATTACTTTATCATTAATTTTAAACATGCCAGGTATTGTTTTAATAGTCAAATTTAAACCATCCTTTTTCTAATAAAAATTCAATAAATTCAAAATCTATTGGGTTATCAATATCTATAGTGAAATTAGGCATTTCATAAAGAATTGTTTATTTATATTAAATTTCTATCGGCTTTTTTTATCTTTCACCTTTTCTCAAAATTCATTAATAAGATTAAAATTTTTATTATTATATACTTTTATACGTTTCCTTTTGATATTGTATCATATAATTTAAGTTTCTTTACTTGTTCATTGATATCAATAAAATTATTATAGTTATCATTGAGAAATGCTTTGACTTGCTGATATAAACCTGGTTTAAATTTTTTATCTGCCCAATCATCAATTTTTACATACTCTCTATCAACAGAAGCTTTTTTTTGAATTATAAGTTTCTCTAATGGGCATAATATTAACCGATGAAATTTTGTTAAGATTTCCACACTCCATCTTCCAGGAGCATCCCAATTTGAGTGATATGAGAATAATACCCCTTCTTCTGTTACTCCCGCTCCAGTAAAAACGGATGCCCTTGGATGCCATTTTAAACTACCAGAAACAAAACATTTTATATTTTGAGGGCTTCCACCCAAATAAAATGCTAAATCAATTACATGACTTGAATTATGTAAAAGCCACAGATTTTTTATCTCTTCATTTTTATCTAAACCTTCAATAATGTGGCTCCATTCTGTAAATTCGAAATTGAAAGAAGAAGCTCCTCCATCTTTTTGAATAATCTCTTTAGCTTTTATTACTGAAGTATAAAATCTTCTATTGAAAGCAATTAATACTTTTGAATTAAATTTCTTTGCTTCATTGCCAAGTGAGATAATATCTTCATTGTTTAATCCTCCTGGTTTTTCTAACAGTATTTTTTTAAAACCATATTGAATAAGAGTTCTAGCAACATTTCCTAATTGATCTCCTGTAACTGCTACAATCGCATATGATGGATTATGATTATTTTCACTTAAGAATTTATCAATATCATTCAAATGAACCTTGATATTTGTTGTTTCTGTAAAAATTTTGGCAGATTTTACTCCTCTACCTATAACAATAAAATCTTCATTTAAGTATTTTAGTACTTTAGCATATTCGATTGCCATATAACCTGCGCCGAATAATAAAATAGGATTTTTGAATTTTGTATTAATTTTTAAAACCCCTTATAATATTATGTGAAAGGATAATAATTATATTCTAATTTAAGTTTATTATTTAAAAATTCCAATATTGGTTCTAATATCTTTAAATGAAGTTTCATAGAATCCTCATAAGTAATCAATGAACAATCATTATTACTTAATATAGTCTCTGTTATTCTTGTAGTTAATTTACTAGTATGAATAAATTCCGCTTTAATTTCTTCCCATTCTTGTTTATTTTTATCCCACATCCATGCTTTTTCTTCTTCTTGTCTAATAAGGCATTTACAATCTTCAGATGTTAGATCAATAAAAATTGGTAGATTACCAGACGGATAATTGATAAAGTTTCCAAAACTACCATCTTTAAAATTAATTTGAAGAACTCCTGTGAGTTCTATAACACCTTTCCTACTTTTTTTGCTTATTTTGTTATTTAGATGTTCAGTATTAATAGAAAATTCATTGCAATCTAATATGAAAGCCATTATGTCAACAAAATGTATTGTATTCGAAATCAAGCCCCAATTGCTTCCAGATACATTGAAAGCAATTTTCTTATTATTAAACCAATTCTTTATTTTATCTCGATAAATTGGGAATAATCTTCTTGTACAGTTTACCCATGCATTGCATTTTTTTTTTTCAAAGAGTTCTTTAACAGCATAATAATCTTCAGCTCTTTGAAAAAGAATTTTTTCCAATAAGAGATTATCAACTTCATTTAGTTCCAATAAATTCTCAATAACTATTCGTCTAACGTCAGAGGAAGTAGCAATTATAGCTAAATCAATTTTTTCATTAAATTTTTTAATTGAATTATAAAACTCTATTTTATGAATCTTTTCACCAGAATTTATAGAATGATATCTCTTTTTAGCTATAATTATTGATTCTGAGTTCGGATCAACAATATAAATTTTTAAAGGAGTGCTAACTGATTTTAACGCTTGAAAATGTCTGCTTCCAATATTTCCTGCTCCAATAATCGCTATGTTTTTCATATTTATGGACTCAATTCTTAATAAAAATGTTTAACTACATCAATTGTAAATAATATTTAAAATTAAATAAACATTTTAATTTCTTATTCTATTAAAATAAGAGACTATTACCCAAAATCAAAAATTAATTTTCCTATCATTCAATATAATAATTGAAAAAAATTATAATACAAATTTAAAATTTTAATTCTTAAGTTTACAAGTTAATACTATTTTTTATAATTTTTTTTCAATAGGGTTTATTTTTCTTTCCGACTTAATTTTTTAAGGATTTCTACTACATCCAATCTCTAAAATTTACTTTTTAACAATAGTATGGGTCCATTACTTATTTGTTTTCTAATTTTATACAATAATTTTTCATATGCCCCTACTTATTTGATTTAATTTATAAGT
>SDBV01010265.1_pt1 | contig 12297 bp, 18 predicted proteins | sample 2277081 | NCBI WGS metagenome assembly SDBV01 (sample SAMN10402039, study PRJNA504765) | marine sediment metagenome | isolation source: marine sediment core GS10_PC15, 223 cmbsf | place: Arctic Ocean: Southern Knipovich Ridge | collected 2010 | reverse complement strand
CCGATGAGGCCACGGCGGCGGCCCTTGAAGTGAGCCCATTCGACCCAACGCACCTGACGCAGCCTACGTCGCAGCCGCCGGTCGAGTTTGTCGAACACCCAATACGGGTCAGCGAGAGCGAAACAGCCCATCCAGCCGGCCAGATACCTGTTCAAACGTGCGATACGTTTGCTCACCGGTATCCGATCGACCCGACTCGTGAGCGCACGGATGCGTCCACTCAAGCGGGCCAACGCCGTATCGGCTACGCAGATTTGCACCTCGCCACGTCTCGACATATAGAACGCAAAGCCCAACAAACCGACACCCGCAGCGAAGTAGCTCACCTGACTCTTCGATTCGTTCACTCGCAAGTTCAACCGGTGTTGTGTGATCACGATCGTCAAAACCATGATGAACGGGGTCGGTTCGTTCACGTTCACCGGCGATGTCGCGGGCACGATCGACACCGATCTCAGCACGCTCACATCGGGTCTGTTGTTGCCTGGCATCTACACGGTGACTGAGAGCGTGCTGCCACCGAATTGGATGTTGACAGACATCACCAACACGGGCGGGTGCAGTGCGGATCTGTCGACGAAGACGGTTACGATCACCTTGTTGGCTAGCAATGTGACTTGTACGTTCGCGAACACGTTCACGCAGTCGCCGACGGCAGGAATCATGCTCGACCCGCCGGTTCAGGTCGCCGACGGATCGGTTGAAGTCGTCGTCACGGGCGGCAGCCTCGTAGCGAACGCCCAATTCGAAGTGATCCTCACCTCGCATCCGGTTGTTGTGTTCCGGGGTACGGCGAACAGTAATGGCGGCGCTCGTTTCGTTTTCGTTGTGCCTGACGGCACCCACATCGGGCTCCACACGCTGACCGTGCGCGACGAGTTCGGTAACGAAGTGCCGACACAACTCGAAGTCGTCGCTCCGCCGGTAGTCGAGACATCAACACAGCGTCGTTGCTACCGCCGCCGTCCTGCCGTTTACGGGCTCTGGTTCAGCCCGTCTCCTGATCGTCGCACTTGCGCTTGTCGTCGCCGGACTCGTGCTCATGGCGGCTCGACGCCTCCGCTGGTTAATAGCTCCCTAACCTGCCCAACCGGTCCTGAAAGACATCGACGGCTACACGGTCGGCGCGACATCGTCCACAAATACAGATGTGCGTCGTCGGCACACACACGTACCGGGAACACGCTAGTCGCAGTTTATCTATGATTTTGTAGATAAACTACTACCTTGGCGTGTATTTTGCTATACTTAGTGGCAACAGCCCGAACAAAACACCACAAATGAACACGCACACCCCTCGCGACGACCAAGCCTCAGGCGCCACCGCCGAGCGCGCAACGACGTTTGAACTGCAGCGGTCACTCCAAATCGCGACGTTGAACGCTCTCATGGCTTCGCGGCGTTGGGCGCCCGAAGAGATCGCCTTCCAAGGCGGCACCTGCTTGCACCTTGCCTATGACTCTCCGCGTTTCAGTGAAGATCTCGATTTCTTGGTCTCGTCGAGCATCGATCTAACGTCGCTCGGAAAGACGGTCCAGCAACTGGTCGGGCGTACATCACAATCTCTCCGGGCTCTGACGAACTCCCGCATCACGTTGAGCAAAGACAAGCCGAACAAGAATCCCCGCTGTTTCTGGTTGACGCTGAGTGCAGACAATTGCGAATCGATCCGTTTGAAGATCGAGTTGTGGGCGACACCCAAACATGTTATTGCCAAAGTAAACAGTGCTGTCAGGACAGCCAACGCTGCCGACGGACCGGCCGCACATGTACCAGCCGAAAATCCCGGCGAAATCTATGTCGACAAGATCTTCGCCGTGGCAAGCCGAACCTGGATCAAACCCAGAGACGTCTTCGACATTCAATGGCTTGAAGACACTTACGGCCCGCTGCCGACGCTCAGCCCCGCGGACCTCACGACAAGGCTGGATATTTACCCGGGCCAGACCCCGGATACGTGGATCGTATCGGCAGACGACCTACTCGAATCTCTACCCAACAAAAACGAAATCATCGCTACCGATCTCAAAAAATGGTTGCCCTCCTACTGGCCACTTGACGGACCATCCGTGTCACGAATGGTCGGAACGACCTGCCGCGCCGTCCAAGCGGCCCAAACCACGATGGACGGGCTTGAACGGACACGGACCTAGACCATGCACATCGCCCAACCGCCACCTACCGACAACACGAATACCTCTACATACGTATCTGCGATCGCCCGACTACAATCACTGCCCGAAGTATTTCGCGGAGCCGACATCACCGTGAGGTTCGGCTGGCAATCCAAACAAGCCTCACAATATCTGTGGGCGTGGAAACAACGGGGATTGATCGAACCGTTCGGCGGACACAGCGACATCTTCGCAAACCTACTCGTGGACGCAGACCCTCGCTGGGAAACAGCCCTCGAGATGTGCATGCCATCCGGCACGTTGATTGGGCCTGAGGTACTGAGAAGGGCGATGTGGGCGACACAAATCCCCAACGTGCCCGACGTTGCCATCCGACAAGACCAGCCGTCATATTCGACCACCAAGTTTCAACTACACAAACGAGGCGTCCGTTGGTACAAAGCAGTTCAACCCGGCATCGAACAGCCTGCCTCCGGCCTCCAAACGCTGCGACCGTCATGGGCAATTGTAGAAATGCTACGCACACACAAACGCTGGGATGGTGCTCCACTACACCCAGACGACATCGACTGGGATGCAGTAAACGAAGATGATCCTGGCCGTCGTGATCTAGCCGCCGCATGTCGGGCGCTTCGCGTCGACGAAGAACACTTCAGTAAATATGTGAGTGCATTCACGCCATGACGACGGGTGCCGGCGCCGCGTGATTCAGTTGCCGCGTTTCGCGACGATGTCGAAGGCGGCGAGCCGATCCACGAGTGTCGATCGGTGGTCGCCCTGGATCTCGATGACACCGTTCTCGACTGAGCCACCGGTTCCGAGCGCCGACTTCAGCTGTTTCGCTATCGACGCGAGATCGCGGCCCACAATTCCCTCAATGAGGGTAACCCCCTTGCCCTTACGCCCGGACTTCTCGAAGCGAACCACTACTCGGCCCGGCCGCACCGCTCGGGACCCCTGAGACTTTGTGCTCGGTTCACCGCGTCCGCGTTTGGGCCTGCGCCCCGTTTCGATCCGTCGTCCGCCGCCCGACTCTGACGAATAGACGATCTTGTCTGCCATCAGTGGCTCGCCCCCTGGCCATACTCAACCGTCCACAACGTCAGCCCGTGCGGCGGCGCGATGTTTGAATTTGCCTGCCTGTCCCGTTCGTGAAGAACTTCGGTCGCGACCGCAGCCGGACGGCGCCGCCGTCCCACGTCGACGAGAAAGCCGATGAGTGAACGCACCATCTGGTGACAAAACGACGACCCGACGAACCATACGTCAACCGACCGCTCGCTCGGATCGACGATGATCGATTCGAGGCGCCGCACCGTTCCACCGGCTGAGTCTGCCTTACAAAATGACGCAAAGTCATGTTCGCCCACTAGGGCGCCACACGCTTCACGCATCGCGGCAATGTCGAGTGTATCGCCGATATGCCATGCATAGAGGCGGCAGAACGGGTCTTGCGACTGCTCGGTCAGTATCCGATACACGTAACGTCTCGACACGGCGTCGAACCGTGCATTGAACTCCGGACGAGCCGCCGACAGTTCACGTATCGATATCGCCGGACCGCAAATCGCATCGACAGACCGCCGCAACCGATCGAGGTCGACCTCGGGAGCGACCTCGAAGCTCGCAACCTGGCCCCACGCGTGCACGCCCGCATCAGTGCGCCCCGCAACAGTTAGTTGGACCAATGATCCGACAACGGTCGCAATAGCGTCCTCGATGACTCCCTGGACGGTCGGTATGCCGCCGGCCTGACGCGCCCACCCATGATAAGTCGTCCCGTCATACGCAATCAGCGCGCGACATTTCGTCATAAAAAGCTTCGCTTTGCTCGCTTCTCATGACGAGTTTTCGCGACGTTACACCGCCCAAGGTGGGTTCCGGCCGAAATGAATTCGGCCTGGGCGAACTCGGTGAACATCAACAAACCTCAAACACAAATACAACCGATCGGTGGCGTTTGACCACCTTGCCACGACACACAGTGCAGTGATTTCGGCGTCCATCGGGGCGCTGCCGGGGTGTCCCCGGGTCGCTACCGCACTCCATGTGGTTTCGTTACCCGGGTCTGAAAATGCAGCGGAGGGAGCCCCGGAGGGGCGACTGAGCACTTTTTCAGACCCTAAACCAATTCGATAATCGCCATCGGGGCGCCGTCGCCGGCACGCGGTTCGATCTTTATGATGCGCGTATAGCCGCCACTGCGGTCCTCATAGCGTGGTCCGATCTCCTCGAAGAGAAGTGCGACGACGTCACGGTCCTGGATCGTGCTCAAGACCTGACGACGAGCGTGCAGTGAACCCCTCTTCGCCTTCGTAATGAGACTCTCGGCATACGGACGGAGCACCTTGGCGCGGTGTTCGGTCGTCGTGATCCGTTCGGCTTCGAACAACGACGCTGCGAGATTTGCGAGCATCGCCTTTTGATGGGCGGGCCCGCCGCCGAGCCTCGGCCCCTTTACGGGCGCTGGCATGGCTCAGTCCTCCGATTCGGTCTGGCGGGGCGTCATGCCACGGAGCGCAAGACCAAGTTCATCGAGCTTCACGGTGACCTCATCGAGCGACTTCTGGCCGAAGTTCGTGATCGAGAGCAAGTCATCGACCGACTTCTCGATGAGCTGTCCGACCGTGTCGACCTGCGCACGCTTGAGGCAGTTGCGGGGCCGCTCTGACAGGTTCAGTTCCTCGATCGACATCTCGAGTTCGGGGGCGAGCTGGATCTCGGTGACGAGTTCACCGATCTCGAGACCCTCACCCTCGCCAATGTGGCCAAAGAGGTCTATCAGGCTGATGAGGGTCTTGCCGGCCGAGCTGATCGCCTCTTCGGGCGGAAGCGAACCGTCGGTCTCGACGTCGATTGTGAGCCTGTCGTAGTTCGTCGCTTGCTCGACACGGGTCTGCGTGATCTCATATGAGACCTTGCGCACCGGCGAGAAGATCGAATCGATCGGAATCGTCCCGATCGCCTGGTTCGGAATCTTGTTCGCAGCGGCCGTGACGTATCCACGACCTCGGCAGACGGTTAGCTCGGCCTCGAGCCGGCCCTTGTCGTTCACCGTCGCAATGACGAGATCGGGGTTGATTATTTCGACGTCGGACGTGAGCCGAATGTCACCGGCACGGGCCTCACCCGGGCCGGTGAAGTTGAGCGTGAGCGTCACCGGCTCATCAGACTCGGAAGTGACGATCACGTCTTTGAGGTTCAAGATGATGTCGGTGACATCTTCTTTTACGCCCGGGATCGACGTGAACTCGTGCAGCGCCTGGCGGAACGTGACATTCATGATCGCGGCGCCGGGGATCGACGAGAGCAGGATGCGGCGCATGCTGTTCCCGATCGTGTAGCCGAGGCCCGGCTCGAGTGGCTCAACGACGAAGCTTCCTATGGTCTCTTCGAAACCATCTACAGGCTCGTGGCGAATACTTGGACGTTGGATGATGAGCACGTGCGCCCCCTATTTGGAGTAGAGCTCGACGATGAGTGATTCTCGGACGGGAATGTCGACTTGGTTCCTCGCCGGAAGCTGAAGGATTTCGAACTCGAGGGAATCTTTCGAGACGCGTATCCAGTCCGGAGCGGGCGGAGACGTGTCGATCGCGTGGCGGATCGGAAGCAGCTCACGGCTCTTGTCACGCACGGTGATCACGTCACCGGCACGAAGGCGGTACGACGGGATCGTCACTTTGCGCCCATTCACACGGAAGTGGCCGTGCGAGACGAGCTGGCGAGCTTGGCTGCGCGATGCAGCAAAACCAGACCGGTACACGGTGTTGTCGAAACGACGTTCGAGAAGCTGCAACAGGTTCTCGCCCGTCACCCCCTTCATCTTCGTTGCTTCGGTGTAGTAGCGGCGGAACTGCTTTTCGAGCAGGCCGTAGAAGCGGCGGGCCTTCTGTTTTTCACGCAGCTGGATCATGTACTCCGACTCGCGGATACGACCGCGAGGAGTCGCTCCCGGTGGGTAAGGGCGCTTCTCGACCGAGCACTTCGCCGAGGGGCACCGAGCGCCCTTGAGAAATAGTTTCTGGCGCTCACGCCGGCAAAGCCGACAGACAGGACCGGTATATCTCGCCATATGTATCGACCTCTCTCAGACCCGGCGGCGTTTCTTCGGACGGCAGCCATTGTGCGGCATCGGCGTGACATCTTTGACACCCGTTACCTCTAGACCGGCGTTCGTCAGCGAACGCACGGCTGTGTCACGTCCGGAGCCCGGGCCACGCACATAAACGTCGACCTTGCGCATGCCGTGTTCCATCGCACGTTTTGCAGCCTGCTCTGCGGCCTGCTGGGCGGCGAACGGCGTCGATTTGCGTGAGCCCTTGAATCCGACATTTCCGGCCGACGCCCATGAGATCGTGTTGCCTTCGAGATCTGAGATCGTAATGATCGTGTTGTTGAACGACGTTTTCACGTGTGCTCGACCGTGTGAGACGTTCTTGCGTTCTCGGCGCCTGGGCTTGCGCCCTCCAGACTTCGCCTGTGCCATTGGTGTGGACTCCTCGAATTCTCGTACGGCGGGTCAGTGTTTGCGGACCCGTTCCTTTTGTTTGATCCCGACATTGCGCTTCGGCCCCTTGCGGGTCCGCGCATTCGTGTGCGTACGCTGGCCGCGTACAGGAAGCGACCGGCGGTGCCGGATGCCCTGGTATGAGCCGATTTCGATCTTCCGCTTCACGTCCTGGTTCGTTTCGCGACGTAGGTCGCCTTCGACCTTGTAGTGCCCGTCAATCCACATTCGGAGGCGGTTCAGCTCTTCGTCGGTCAAGTCGCGCAAACGCGCGTCGGGATCGACCATTGTGCCGACGCACGTCTCTTCGGAACGCGCCCGACCGATACCGAAGACATACGTGAGCGCTACGACCGTACGCTTTTCTCTTGGGAGGTCGACGCCTGCTACGCGTGCCATATGTCTACCAACCTCTTTCGAATCAGCCTTGGCGTTGTTTGTGCCGCGGGTTTTCGCAGATGACCATGACTCGACCGTGCCTGTTGATCACCTTGCACTTCTCACAGATCTTCTTGACAGAAGGTCGAACTTTCACGACATCTCCACTCGATTACCGGCCGTGTTCACTTGTACCGATAGATGATCCGACCACGCGAGAGGTCGTACGGCGTCATCTCGACCAGTACGCGATCTCCCGGAAGAATGCGGATGTAGTGCATCCGCATCTTTCCTGAGATATGAGCGAGGATCGTGTGCTCGTTCGGCAACTCGACTCGGAACATCGCATTCGGAAGCGGCTCGATGACAGTGCCCTCGACCTCGAGGGTGTCAGACGACTCTTGCGACTGCGGCGGCTGCTTCTTCTTGTTCTGATCTCTCTGGGTGTTCTTGGATTTCCTTTTTGCCATACGAGCGCGTGAATCTCCTATCACGTTCACCGGAACGCAGCAGTTTATCACCGGCTTCACTCGCTGCAATCGAGATTTACCGAACCGCGACATCGCATGAGAACTCGGCCGTTCAGGCGACGCTCGCCCGGTTGGAATGTGCCCACGCGTCGAGCACCCAATCGGCGTCGGCGCTCGAAACCGAGTTGAGATGCGACACAACGTCGAGCCCGATCTCGTTCATGAATTCGACGGCCACCTTGACCGGCACATCGAGTTCATGAGCGAGATCGTACACACGAACTGTCGACGATACTGCCGGTCTGGGCGAAACGGTCAGGTCCGTCGCCGCGGCCTCGGCAAGAGCGATATCAAACGGCTCAGCCTCGGCGTCGGCAAGCCCCGGCTCGTCGGGCGCCTGCACGTAGGACGCGACCCTCGAACTCGGTGACGCCAGCCACCATGTCGCCCACACGACAAATCCCGCGAGCAGGATCATCGCCACAACGATCAGAATCGACAATCCCGGAATCATCTGCGCCTCTCTACCCAAATGAGGTTTCCGCCACTTTGGGTATTCGGCAGCTACGCGCCGAACATGAATCAATCACATCGATGCAATTCAGACATTGCCTTCGACTACCGCGTCGTGAGAATCTCGACGCCGTTGGACGTGATCGCGACAGTGTGTTCGAAGTGAGCCGACCACGAGCCGTCGACTGTCTTCGTTGCCCAGTCACCCGTTGGCTCGGTGGCAGCGTCGCCGGCCGTGATGATCGGCTCGATCGCGAGACACATTCCGACGCGGAGACGTTCGCCGGTTCCGGCAACACCCCAGTTCGGCACCTCAGGCGGCTCATGGAGAGACCGGCCGATTCCGTGACCGACGTATTCACGCACGACGTCGAATCCGTCGTCGACAACGGAGCGTTCGATCTCAGCGGAAACGTCGCCGACCCGGCCCCCAACTGTCACGGCAGCGATGCCGACTGCAAGGGCACGCCGAGCCGACTCGACCAGCCGCTCGACCGACATCGCCACCACCCCGACCGCGACGGTGACGGCTGCGTCGGCGTGCCAGCCATCGACGACCGCTCCAGCGTCGATCGAAATAATGTCGCCCTCGGCGAGCACAGTCTCGTTGGGCACTCCGTGAACCACGATGTGATTCGGCGACGCGCAGATAGACGCTGGGTAGCGCCCGTTGACGCCCAACGGACGCTTGAAGCTCGAGTCCGCGGACCGCCGTCCGAGTACGTCGTCGGCAAGTCGCCCGAGCTGCGCCGTCGTGGCGCCCGGGACAGCCGCCGCGGCGCAGACTTCGAGCATTTCCGCCACCACGCGACCGGCTCGTCTCATCTTGACGACCTCAGCGCGCGATTTCTTACGACGCGTTCTGTTCGGCGTGGTCACTCGAAGCAGTCACTTGATCTGGTCAATCGGCGTCGATCGCTGCCGTGAGTCGGTCGAAGACCTCGTCCATCGTGCCGAGGCCGTCGATGCGGCGCACAATCCCGACCTTGTCATAGTGTTCGATGACGGGAGCGGTCTCATCGCCATACACGCCGATCCGCTTGCGGGCCGTCTCCGCGGTGTCGTCGGCGCGACCGCTCCTCTTGCCACGCTCGACAATCCTGGCGACGAGAACGTCGTCGTCGACCTCGAGATCGAGCACCAAATCAATGCCGTCCGCCCCAAGCGCCCCGTCGAGCGCAACTGCCTGAAAAACGGTCCGCGGGAAACCGTCGAGCAGGTACCCGTCGGCGCAATCGGGCCGACCGAGACGCTCGAGAACGACGCCAACTACTATCTCGTCGGGAACGAGTTCGCCGGACTCGACAAACTCCTTCGCCTCGAGGCCCATTGGTGTCTCTTCGGAGATCGCGGCACGGAACATGTCGCCCGTCGAGAACCACGCGATGCCGTACTTGTCGCGGATTCTCGCTGCTTGCGTACCCTTGCCGGCGCCCGGCGGGCCGATAGAGATGAGTCGTTTGCCCATGCGATTCCCCGATCAGCTTTTCGAACTTGCCAGAAAGCCCTCGTAGTTGCGCATCATGAGCTGGCTGTCGATCTGCTTCATCGTCTCGAGTGCGACGCCGACGGTGATCAGAATCGAAACGCCGCCGAAGGTGAACTGCGGGATGTTCCAGAAAGCAATCACGAGCACCGGCGCTATCGCGATCGTAGCGAGATACAGAGCACCCGGGAACGTGATCCGGTTCAAGATCTTGGCGAAATAAGCCGCAGTCGCCGAACCGGGGCGAACACCTGGGATATAGCCGCCCTGCTTCTTCAAGAAGTCGGCGTTGCGCTGCGGGTCGAATTGGATCATGTTGTAGAAGTACGAGAACCCGATCACCAACAAGAAGTAGAAGACGATGTATACCGGGCTGGTTTGATTGATCAAGCTGTCGTTGACAAACCGAGCGATCTTCTCGCCGAATCCGCTCTGGGGCAGCGCTCCGACGAATAGCGTTGGGATGAACAGGATCGAGCTGGCGAAAATGACCGGGATCACACCGCCCGTGTTCACCTTGAGCGGGATGTAGGTCGATCCGCCCGAGGTCATGCGCCGCCCGACGATACGTTTGGCGAACTGAACCTGAATTCGCCGTTCGCCAAGTTCGATGAACACGATCCCGACGATCATCGCGAGCCCAACCACGAGAAGGACAAGAGCACGCGCCTCGCCGCCGTCGGAACTCCACACGGCGCTGACGTCTCGCGGAAGCGTCGACACGACCGACGCGAAGATGATCAGTGACATCCCGTTGCCGATTCCACGCTGGGTGATGAGTTCGCCGAGCCACATGATCAGCACTGTCCCGGCCGTCATCGTGATCACGACGAGAGCGAACCGCCACATGGCCGGGTTCGGGCCGAGCAGCTGGAGATTCGTGTCACCCCCGCCACCGCCGAGGCCACCGAGGCTGCCCCTAGAGAACAGGTACGCGAATCCGGACGACTGGATGAGTGCGAGGACGAGCGTCAGGTAGCGCGTCCATTGCGTGATCTTCTTCTGGCCGGTCTCGCCTTCGTCACGCCACTGTTCGAGCTTCGGAATCACGACGGCGAGCAGCTGCATGATGATCGACGCCGTGATGTTCGGCATGATGCCGAGCGCGAAAACCGCCACGTTCGTGAGCGCGCCGCCCGAGAACAAGTTGAGCAAACTCAACACGCCGCCCTGGGCCTGCTCGTTCAACTTGGCTATCTCGCTGAAATCGACGCCCGGAACAGGAATAAACGACCCGAGTCGAAACAGCGCGATGATGAAGAGCACGAACAGGATCTTGTTCCGAAGGTCCGGAACTTTGAACATGTTCGCGAGGTTGCCCAGCACCCAGCCCGCTCCTTGTGTCGCCCGGCGCAGACCCTACACGGTAGCGACCGTGACGCCCCGCCCGAGTTTCGTCAAACCTTCGTGATCGTCCCGCCGGCGTTGCGGATCTTCGTCCCCGCCGTCGCACTGAACGCATCGACTGACACGTTGAGAGCCACATTGATCTCCCCGTCGCCGAGAACCTTGATTGGACCGCGATGACGGGCCAGTCCGTGTGTACGCAACAACTCGACAGTCACATCTGTGCCCGGCTCGAAATCCGCGAGCATTCCGACATTGACGACGTTGTACTCGACCCGGAACGGAGGATGAAAACCCTTAGCCTTCGGCACGCGACGAGCGAGCGGCATCTGCCCGCCTTCGAAGCCGATTCTCGTTTTCGAACGCGCTTTTTGACCCTTGGTACCACGTCCGGCGGTCTTGCCGCGACGGCCACCTTCGCCTCTTCCGACTCGGACCTTGCGACGCTTCGATCCGGGTGACGGCGAGAGGTCGTGGAGGTACGTGATCTGCACCGACTCCGACTCTGGCGTGGACGACTCCTTCGTTGATCCCTCTGGGACGGACCCATCCTTCGTCTCAGAAGCCTGAGGCGTCTCGTCTATTTTGCCAGCTTTGGTTTCTTCGGTCATTTTGCCGCCTCGACGTCGACGAGGTGCGCCACTCGTGCGACCATACCGCGAATCTCGGGCACGTCTTGCTTGGTGACCGACTGTCGAATCTTGCGGAGCCCGAGGGCACGCATCGTCGAGCGTTGCTTGGGCGGGCAGCCGATCGTTGAACGTACTTGCGTTATGCGGATCTTCTCACTCATCGCGCAGAGCCTCCTCCAGGCGCCGGGGCCATGCCCGAACCCTCAGAGTCAACGAGAAGCCACGGTGGCGCCACTTCTTCAGATGTCTTACCACGGAGTTCGGCGATCATCTCCGGACTGCGAAGCTCGGACAGACCCTGCATCGTTGCGTGAGCAACGTTGATCGCATTCGGCGAGCCGAGCGACTTGGCGAGAATGTCTTTGATGCCGGCACATTCGATGATTGCGCGAACGGCGCCGCCGGCAATCACCCCGGTACCCGGCGACGCCGGCTTGAGAAGAACCCGTCCGGCGCCCGCGACACCTGTGATCTCGTGCATGATCGTCGAACCGACCATCGGCACACAAACAAAGCCGTGTTTGGCTTCTTCGATGCCTTTTTGAATCGCGGCCGGAACTTCTTTCGCCTTGCCGTATCCGACACCAACGCGGCCGCGTCTGTCACCGACGGCGACGAGCGCCGTGAAGCTGAAGCGCCGGCCACCCTTGACGACCTTTGCGACGCGATTCACGTTGATCACGCGCTCTTCGTATGGGCTCCGATCGTCACCTCTGGCCATTGGATGTCCCTTCTCGACCTGCGCCAAATGAATCCATCAAAACTCGAGACCAGCTTCACGGGCGGCGTCTGCGACCGCCGCAATGCGTCCGTGGTACTTCGCGCC
>SDBV01010264.1_pt1 | contig 12297 bp, 10 predicted proteins | sample 2277081 | NCBI WGS metagenome assembly SDBV01 (sample SAMN10402039, study PRJNA504765) | marine sediment metagenome | isolation source: marine sediment core GS10_PC15, 223 cmbsf | place: Arctic Ocean: Southern Knipovich Ridge | collected 2010 | reverse complement strand
CTGAATCCCGCGGGCCAGGTCCACGCGAAGTTCGTAACTACCCGTCTCAGACCCGCCGTAATAGGTGCTGCCGTGGTTTAACCGCGCGTAGTACGTGCCGCTGGTGGCAATCGTGTAATGACTGATGAACGAATCGTTGTTCGGGCCGCTACGATCGTCGCCGGCCAAATGACCATCCGAGGCGTTCCGCAGGTACACGTATGGATTCAAATCGCTCTGCGGCGTATCCACACTCACCGAGACCACGTCGCCGGCCAACGCCTCGAACGACCAGTAATCCACGTCACTCGACGGCTCGATGCTCCCCAAACCCCGACCCGCCAAGTAACCGCTCCCCGCCGGGTCCTCCACCAACGGCCATGGCAGAGAAGTGGCTGTGGATAGGGTATTATTGCTCTCGACCTCGATAACTACGCCATTTGCATTGGCTACTTGGAACGTCCGGACAAAATCGTCGCCGCCTGTACCATCGCCGTTTCCGTCCAGCGGGTTGCCCCAGAAGTCTGTCAGGGAGGAGGCAAACGCTGTCAAACGATACCAGTCCGGTGTCAGGGGACCGTTTGATATGTTTAGGGCGATTGTCGTTCCTGTCAGATACTCGGGGTTGGTCGAGAGAGAATAAAGCACATCATCAGCCGTTCCAAAGTCCCCATCTATCCCGGCGCCCCGCAGTTCCCAACTGCCCGGATCGTTCACCGCATCAGCTACAAGGTCTTTGCTCACCTCAACCGTCAATCGTTCAATCACCGCCGTGACGGACTCTCCTTCGTTCGGCAGTGGGACAACATCAACCAGAACAGGTGGTATTGCGGAAGCAGGGATACCGGTAAGTTCAATATCTTGCCAATAGGCCCAGTCATTGACGTCACTGCCCTGTGCGTCGACAGCAAAAAACAATTCGTCACCCAGCACATAGTCAATCAGAAAGTCAAACGAATCACCCGGCGACCCTTGCCAAAGAGGCTCGCTCCAGCCATTGGCATTCTTGTACACGTAAAACAACAGGCTACTGGAGTTATCCGTGCCAGCATTGCCAGAGACCTGCACCTGGTCAGTGGTTCCTGGCAGTGAAACACGAATGACAGGGTCGCGGTCATGTCCTACTTGATTAACCGCTGCGGGGTGGGCAGCTATCTTCCCTGTCATGCCAGAACGGGTGATATGAGGTATCTCCCAAGGCTCACCCGGAGTGCTCCAAGCGTAATCGCCTGTATTGGTCAGATTAACGTAATCTGAACTGCCTTCAGTCCTGTATTGCAGGTAGATCCTATTTTCGCCTTGCGTGCCCTCGGGGAAGCTTTCCCAGAGGTTCATGGTGTATTGTGCATGGAAATGGTCGGCGATGCTTTCGGCTGAAAGGGCAGTGTCGAAAAAGGCAAGTTCATCGAGGACACCCTCTAAAGCCTCCTCTTGAATAAAGCCACCACCGACCGAATCTTGGTCCTGCCCGATAATTAGACCGCCTTCATCGATACCGAGAACCGAGAGTGTTGTTGATTGAACGCCTTGAGATACGCCATCCTTGTAGAGCACAACTTCGTCGTTTGTCCCATCTCGCACAATCGCGAAGTGATGCCACCCACTCTGGGCAATAGAAGAAAACGTCCAGGAAACGTTGGTTAATCTACCCTCGCCAGTGAAAAACTCCAGAACAGTATCGGAACGGAAAACCACTAGGTACTCGTTGTCGTTGTCGCCGTTTGCTCCGCTGATCACATGTTGATCATGTATGTCCGTGCTGGAGGTGTTGAACCAAAACTCAACAGTGACATCCGACAAACCATTGAGGACCGTATTGGGTAGCGTGATGTAGTCGTCGATGCCGTCGAAGCTTACCGCTGTGTCAGGATCATTCGCCAGAGCGCCTACTACATCGAGTGTCACATCGTTAGCGTATGTCCCATCCAGGCCATTGTCAGAAGAATCTGCTGCCGTGACACCAGAGTTTTCGCCCAGGCGGTAGTACGCCACCGGATCGTCGGCGAGCAAAGTCTCCGCAAATCCTCCAGCGTCCAACAGTGCCCGTTCTTCAAGAGGTTCCAGCAAGAGTCTCCGAGACCGGGCAAGGGTAAGCCGGTTCTTTGGAGCCTTTGAAGACGGCCGATGCCGATTGTACCGACGAGCACGGAGAACCTTCATCACAACATCCTCCCCATTGGGCCACACGCCGCGATCCGCGATCTAATCACCCCTAAATCGCTATAATTGCTACCACCAACACAAGCAGAGAACTAGCGTACCACTTTTAGCCGCAAATACAACCCGCCCCAGGAGGGCTATTGCGGTTCCCCGCTACAGAGATGCAGATACGTCCTGAGTGGAACTACAAACCAGAACGGAAAGGTGCACGTCACCACCTATTGCCTGTTCATAGCCGGTCTTTTCTCTTGACTTCGTCGTAGGCTTCACGGCATTGCCTCCAGAAGTGATCGAGTCGTGGGATGCACCGAAGCAGTCATGACTTCGTCAACACTCGCGTTTTCGACAATATTACCCTTGTCTAGTACCAGAAGCCGATCAGATAGCTTTGCGGCTAGACGAAGGTCGTGAGTGACCATCAAGAATGTCCAGTTTTGTTCTTTTCTAAGCGCAACGAGCAACTCGACGATATCCTCCTGGACAATCGGGTCGAGCATGCTGAGTGGTTCGTCAAGAATCAACACCCGCGAATTGGCAGCTAGGCACACGGCAATGCAGGCACGTTGACATTCACCACCCGAGAGTCTGCCTGGATATGCATCCAAAACATAAGCGGGCAGATGTACCGATTCGAGCACATCCTCGATTGTTTTCGCCGGCGAGTCACCGTTTATCTGTGAGTATCTCATCGCCCTTTCTAGCGCGAATCGAATTGAGTGGCGTGGATTGAGTGCGGCAAACGGATTCTGAAAAACCATGCTTATGTGATGTCCGAGCCTCGTCCTTTTTCCGAAACGGCCACGCAATGATTGCCCGTTGTGCCACACGCTGCCGGACGTGGGACGCAAGAGGCCTGCACATACCATTGCAAGTGTGCTTTTGCCCGAGCCGGAAGGCCCGACAATTCCCAGGTTGACTTGCTCAGTCAGGCACAAGGAAACGCGATCAAGCACAAGGGTGCGTCGCGATGTGAAAGCATCGAGTGAGAACGTCACCGACACGTTGCGGACTTCGACTAATGGTACATCCATGCTGCTACTCACTTTCTTGCTTTTCGACATCTTTGGACACATGCACCTTATCCGAAAGCGGACCGAAAAGGCGTTTGATGTACCCCTTCGATTCCGATCGAGCTAGAGTCACGGGCTCGCCGGTTGCAACAACCTTTCCCATCTCTAATACAATCACACGTGAGCATATCTGTGCCACCATACGAATGTCGTGCGAGAGGAGAATCATCCCGATACCCATGTTGCGATTGATCTTGAGAAGCAATTCGATAACCGCCTTGCGAGTTAGTGTGTCCAGGTTGTTGGTCGGCTCATCCAGGACTAAAATGGAAGGTGCGGTTGCAATTGCTGCTGCAAGAGCGGCCCGGGCCGCCATGCCCCCGCTAAGTTGATGCGACCGTTTACGCCAAACGCCGGTCGAACGATCCAAGCCGACTTGCATCAGAATATCTTTCGCGGTTTCAACTGCGTCATTTTCGGGCATGGTATGTGTCCACTGAAGAACATCCCGGACCAGATGCAAAGGACACGACAACGGAGGCAAAGCACTCGCACCGATTTGTGGAGCCATAACTACCTGTGGAGGACGCTTACAATCGAGGGTGTCGCCGGAATCCGCGGGTGTCAATTGTATATTGCCCGATTTCATGCACACACTTTTCGGAAGGTGCCTGACAATCGAGCGTCCTAACAGCGTCTTGCCGGAACCGGATGCACCAACGATCCCAAGTGATTCGCCGGCGCGCATCTCAACGTTGATCTGGTCAAGCAGCACACGGTCGCCATCTTGATCGGTAACAACCAGTTTGTTAACCGAAAGATGGGATGGCGGTGCTAACCAACAGACACCCAACGGATTTCTTGACGGTATCGATGAACGGTCCATGTGATTGCAAGTATTAGGGCCACAATGACGATCAAACTCGGACACCACACCCAAGGTGCGGTCAACCCGAGTTGCGATGATTCCATTAGCATTCCGCCCAAGGATGGCTGCTCAATCGACGGGCCAAATCCGAGAAACTCTATTGCGCATTGAGCCGCGATTATTTCCGACACTATTCCAGTGATGTAAGGCACGGAACGTGGGACGATGTTGGGCAACACATCTACCAATAACACGTGCAAGCGTGACATCCCGAGCAGTTGGGCCGACATGACGTAGGGCTGACGCTGTTGGGCCACGAGTTCCGAACGAAGGATACGCCAAATGGGAATCCAGAAATAGACGCTCAGCAGCATCCCAGCGGGCAAACCGACCGTGGCAAAAAGCAACACGAGCAATAACGTGGGGAATGCTCGTAGCGATTCGGCCAAAAAAACGATTGCATCATCCAAAAGACGCTGATAAGCCATCGCACTGACGGCTGCCATAACCGACCCGACCACAAGTGACACGCCAAGAATCATCAGCACCTGACGCAATGTGTAGCAGATGGCCAGTACCGACCGGTGGAGCACATCGCGGCCCAGGTTATCCGTGCCGAGCAGATGTGACATGCTTGGCGGCTGAAGTGCGATTGCCGGTTGCACCTTCGGCGGATGCACCCAGGCGGAAGCCAAAAGCACCGCCAAGAGAATCGTCGCCAGTGCAATTGCGAAATAGCGTTTATTCACCGGTAATCCTCGGGTCAACGACCTGGAGCATGAAGTCGCCAATTCTCTGGATCGTTACAACGATGGCGGCGATAATCATCGCACCCGCGACGACGATCGAAAGGTCGCCACGCTCGCACGAACGCAGGAAGATGAGTCCGAAGCCGCGAATACCGAAGATCAGTTCGGCGAACATCACCGCGGTCAATGCAACGCCGAATGCGTTGAGCATAATAGCGATCGCTCCGGGCAATGATTCTTTCCATCGGACACCATGCACATACTCATGCGGGGCGCCCAGCATTTCCAGGAACTCGATATGGCGCGGCTGCATTCCGTCGGGCGACGTCCGCTGAAGGACGAACAGCCCAACCGCGCCCGCCGGATAGGCTGCCGCACCGCAAAGGGTCAACAACTCATAAAGCCGAGGTGATTGAAGCGGTGTGCAGCCGAGTAGCCGCGAGGCCGCCCAAAGGAAAATGAGCATCACGCAAAACGACGGAATCGATTGCATCACCACGAACGATCCGCTCAAGACACGCCGCCCACGCATGATTGGTAGCGCCCCGGCGAGGGTTCCCACCAGCAAACCGCCGAGCAACGCAATGCCCGTGCGAGCAAACGTCCTCGGGGCCGTCGCACGAACAACCTCCAGGGCGGGCTTGTTCAGATAATAAGAACTGCCAAAATCACCCGAGAGCATTTGACGCAATGTGGCGAAATAGCGCACCGGCAACGACCGATTCAGCCCAAACTCCTCGCGCAGACGCTCAACGGCCTGCTGCGAAGCATTCGGCCCCAGCACCGCCCGTGCTGGATCAAGCGGGACCACCGCAAACGCCAAAAACACCACCGTATAGATAGCGAGTAGCGATCCGCCAAACCGAAATGCAAACCTAAGCCAGCCATTCATCCGTGAGAGTTATACCTCCTATTTCCGACGTGTCATTTCCAGAAGCTTACGAGCCATAGCCAACGCATCACGGCGAGGATTGTCCCGTAGCCACCAGCAGCACCTTCGGTTGCGACAATCAGTAGGGCAGTCCCCTGTGTAGTCAGTATTGCCGCATCTCTCCGTTAGAACTTTAATATCGCTAGCGAATTGACATCGGTCCTTCCAGAGCTTCTGATATGCGTTTGTGACAATTTCCAGCCAATACTGAGATACCACTATTGCTGATTGGCGAAGAGCACGGATACCATCGATCGGATCAGTGGTGTTGACGAGCATTATCTCATAATCCAGAGCAAACTCCAGAAGCTCTTCACTAGGCGTGAATGCTTCAGTGCCCATCTTTCGAATGTCACTTCTTCCAAACAACAGGGCTTTTGCAACGTCGGCCTTGAACTCATTGTTGTCAATAAGTGTTTCCATCGGTTTGTCATACCAAGCCATGATTTCCTTGTAGTGCCAGAAAATAAACATGGCTTGAGCATACCCTCTCTCCGCGATTGGGTTTTGAAGATCGAGATGATTGGTGAGTCGAGTCCAGAGGTCTGGAGGGACCTTAGATTGTATGTCACTGAACGCTCCGCCCAGCACCCATTGAACATTATCAACCCTCTTAGCGGCCGTTTCGCTTATAGGCCAAAACTCCTTCGCCTCAAAGACCCGAAGCAATGAGTTATAAAAATCCTTTCGATCCTCATCGGTAGAGGCCTTATCAAACTCATCGAGGAAGAGCGTGCCATTGCTGGATTCCTCGATTAGCCCAGAAACACGTCCGGATGCACCAACACTTCCAAAGAGTCTTTGACCGAGTTTCTCCAATGACTGTCCTTGTACTCCGTACGTTTTGAAAGCCCCATTCCTTCGAGGGCGAGCGCCGTGGTGAATTATTCCAGCAAATACGTCTTTTCCTGCACCGGGAGGACCAGTCAGCAAGACAATGCTACCATCCGTGTTCTCTGTAATTCGGCTCACATCTACAAGTGATTTCCAAATCATAGTGGAGCGTGCTGTATTATCCTTGCTATCTACTGATCCATACCGACCTACGAGGATCGCTAGATCTGGCCATTTATGGGGGTTTTCGATCTGGTGAGCAACGTCTGGATCCGTTGACAATCCAAAAGGTGGAACGGGAAGGATCTGGCAGTATTCACCTGCTGGATAGCGGTAAACAGAGATGGTATCTTCAATGGTGTAAGTCTTTTCGACCGGCGTCGGGTCAAATAGCAACTTATGCACCACAAGTCCAGCTTTCAGAAGACAAGGAGGAATCACCAACTTGCCCCTGCTTCTTCCGTGGTTGTATGTATCCTTAATCAAGGAAAGAAACCGTGCGAAATCAAGGCTGTCGTTTTTTTTCGGAAAATCCGTGTAAAGAGGGGTGTACAAATCTGTAACATCATAGGCGTGTACGGAGTACTCTTCCCCCATTTTTTCGAAGCCAAGATAAGCAAAAACAATCAAAGCGGTTAGAGGTGGATCCTTGCTAGAGACCAATTCCTGAAATGAACGGGCAACCCAATCAAGATCTCCGGAGAAATCGCAAGTTATGGTATCGGAAGGAAAATCTTTGAAACGATTATGCCACTTTTCGATAATCAACTCATGCCGGTGGTTGCCACTGTGGTCAGGTAGGCTCGCAAAATCTATCCGGCTGCCGGATTGAATGGCGTACCTGATCTTCAGCCGTATTTCTGGGGATAATTCCACCATACCTAAACACCTTTGAATCTGACTAGTCTAAGTTGATAAACTCAAGTGCATCGATTTCATTAGAAACAGCGAGAAACAACTCATTCGCCAACCTGCATGCGATTAAACAGCGGGATCAAAGCGGTTCGAGGCACACTCAGATCTTTGGCGTGAAGTGCGATAAACGGAGGATGAATGAGCCAGACTGCGGGTGCATCTCTTAGTAGTATCTGGACGGCACGATCAAGTTCCACGTCTTGCTGCTGTGCGTCATATGTTGACACATATTTTCGGTATGCGTCTTGAAATTGGTTCGACGTGTAACGCATCACATTCGGGGCAGGATGAGCTTCCTTTCGGTAAGGCCACAGATACTGCTCCGCGGTTGGGACAAATGGCCCGTAATAGGCGAGAGCCATCTGATAGTTACCCTGAACTAACCGTTCCCAAAAATCGGCCAGCCCTTGCTTTAGCTCCACCTCAACCCCAACTTCCGTCCATTGCTCACGCAAGATTTCCGCGATGATTCGCGGTTCTTGTCCCGGCTCGACAATCATTTCCAGTTTCAGGGCGGACGGCGGCAAGTCGGCGATCAGCTTTTTGGCGAGACTAGGATCGTAAGTGGTTTCCTTTTGTACACTTGAAGAGGCGGTGCTCGGAATCGGCCCGCCGACGGGCAAGCCGCCCCCGAGCGCATCCGCGATTGCCTGACGATTCGTTGCCCAGTTGAGCGCTTCACCAAGCTCCGGGTGTTCGACAAATGGGCCTTCCGCTTTGTTCAACGCAACCAGGCGGATTCGCGTTGAAGTCGGTTTCTCGACCTCGGTTCGGGCGTCGAGCTTTGCCGTGTGCAACAAAGGAATTGCCGCCGATGTCGTTTCCAACCAGTCGATGGAGCCACTGGAATATTCTTCAATGGCCGTGGCGACGTTTTCGAATCCGTGGAATGTGAGCTTCTCCGGGCGAGCGTCGGACACCTCGCCCCAATAGGCATTGTTGGCCGCCAAAACGATCTTCTGTGCTTCGCGGTCCCAGGAAACTAGCCGATAGGGACCGGAACCGACCGGCGGCTCTTCCGTCTCGTCTGGCGTATCGGCAGGTACAATACTCAAAAAAGACACTGCCAAACTCTCCGGCAAAAATGCAAAGGGACGACTCAAGCTAAAAATGAGATCCTTCCCTTCGACTTTAAGTCCGGTCACCCGCTCCGCATCACCGTCAATAAACTTTTGAGCCCCGACAACCAGATCGCCAAAGAGTGTCTGGCCATAGCCCGGAATGCGTATGGCCCTTTCGATCGACGCGCGGGCGTCCTCGACCGTTACGGGGCGAGTTTTTTGGCCGTTCTCATCGCTCTGGAATATCGCGTCGGAACACAAACTAAATCGCCACTCTTGCAGCGACGCATCGCTCTCCCACGATTCGGCCAGCATCGGCGCTACGCTTCCGTCCGGTGCAATATCGACCAGACGGTCGTAAAGGAGCCAGACAACCGTGATCGGAGCCGAAGTCATTGCACGTGTTGGGGAAAGTGTGTTGAATTCCCCAAATCCGGCCATACCGACCCGTAGATGCGAGTCTTCCGGTCCCGGCTGCGTGTCTTGATTCAGCACGAACGCGACAACGGCCAGAACAAAAGAGAGAATAACGACGACCGCAATGATTCTTGAATTTCGTTTCACGAATGAATCCTTTCAATCGAAGTACAATAGGGATCGGATGGTACTCCATCGAAATAGAGACCCGAGAGACGATCACCACCTCGACAATCGTTCCATTGGGCACATTGTACGCAATCACGAGGGACTTGGCGCAATGCACGCATCAACTGGACTTCGCCGACGAGTACCCGACGGGTAATTTCACCCAGTGACTCGTGACGCAAGTTCCCGATACTATGGCCGGAGACGTCGCCCGAGAGTGTCAAGTGGTCGCAACTGAGGAAAATGAGTCCGTCGTTGGAAATCCGCAGCAGATATTGCGGTGATTCGCGCTGATTGAAAAGGACTGCTTGCAGATTCCCCCGCGCGACGATTGGATAGCCGGTTGCAGGGTCGTAAAGGACTGGCAGGTGGTCCCAGCCGAGCCGCTCACACACTTGAGGCCAGATGTGGGCATAGTTGGCCACGAAAAGTACACGCGACGGAAAGTCAATCTCGCCAAGCTCGCGCATCAGGTATGAGATCTCTTCCGCATCAAGGAGTAACGGATCGGACGGCTCACCATAATAGAGCGAAATGGTCAGGGAAATCTGATCGTTGTCCCCAAAGGTGTCGTGCAATTGCCTCGCCAGTGCGAGAATCCCTTCATTTTGCGGCCTCCCGTCGGGCAATCGTGAGTGGACCGCAGTTGCAATCACTCCCACCTTGGTGTTAGATCGGTCGATGATCATTTCGACGTTTTTCCACACTTGACAAAAAACACCCAGGCCACGCATCCAATCATGGGCCGCTTCATCGCCGTCAAGCGAGATGTCGAAATAGTCGATCCAGCCCTCCAGTTTTTTCAGAAGCTTCTCATTCAAAGCGAAACCATTGGTCATCAGAATATTAGTGTGTCCTGGCCTTTTGGTGGTTTTCGCCAGTTGAATCAATTGGTTGGGATAGAGGGTAGGCTCCTTGCCGGCAAAGCTCACAAAGCCATACTGATCGGGTGTGCAACGAATGGCCTCTTCGATTCGGTCACGAACTAATTCCGACGGCTCCGGTGCCAATTTATTGCGATGGTAGATGCAGTGGCGACAGTTGAGTTGGCACGATTCCCCAACTTCAACGGAAAGGTAGACGAGAGACTTCTTTTTTGGTGAAGTCGCAAGCAAGTTGTTTCTGCCTAGGTATGCGAATGAACCAAGCGCCCCCGCCCCAAAATAATTCCCTCCGACAAGTGGCGTTTCGCAGCAGCCATTTCGCAACCTTCGCTTGATTGCCCAATTCGCACCAAGCGAGTCCTTGCCGTTTGTATCTTGCGTGAAGTGGGTGCTTTTTGCCATGACCTACTCCTCCTCGGTTATGATTGTCCACTGGCAGATCGCCGCAGATTTGCCACTCGCCCCATTCTAACAGGTGGAGACGAGCCCGCAACAGTGGATGAGCAAAGAAAAGACCAACCCGTCCCGAGATGCAGGCTTTAATCACCCTCCAGGGTGGAGTCATGTTTTATCCGTTTGCTGCTGGCCCTCCTGAGTACTCCGACCGCAGCAGCCTCATCATGACTTGATCAATGAACTCGCCGTTGCGAAAGATCTCCTGTTGCAGCCGACCCTCTTCTTTGAAACCGACCTTCTCGTAGCAACGGATCGCCATGGCGTTGAAGGCAAACGGGCACATCTTGATTTTGTTGAGGCCTATCTGAAGAAAGCCGAAGTCCACGAGCAGAGTAACCGCTTCGGTGCCGCAGCCTTGGCCCCAGAAGTCCATGCCGAGCCAGATATGCCCTTCGGCTGAGCGATGGTGCGGCGTGATCCCTTCGAGGCCCCACCCGCCGATGAACGTTCCGCTCGACTTCTCTTCGATGGCAAATGCGTAGGCCTTCTCGCTATGGGCGTCGAGTGATTCGAACCATTTTTCGACATCCTCAATCCGATAGGGAAAAGGGATCACAATCCGCTGGCCCGCGGCTACATCCGGATGGTTCAAATACTCGACCGCCAATGGCAAGTCTTCCCGCCGGAACTCTCGCAAGAGCACTTTTCTGCCTTCAAGACGCATGTTGGGTATTGGCTCCTTGTCTTCTTCCAGATGGGCATCACGTCGCATACTTGAGTGAACTGAGGCTGATGAAGAACCACCAAGACACCACCTTAATAGTGTAACGCCATCTCGCCAACTGTGTCAACCACGGGTGAAACCTACTGGTCGGGCTTCCTTCGGTCGAAATCGCTGAAATGAACGGTTTTCGACCCCATTTTGCCAGGGCTGACTGACGACGATGCCTCTGCCGGCGACTGGGAGTTTTGCCATTCGATCAGCGAGTGCATTGGAATTGTCGTTGACGCGCTTCGGAAAGCGGATTGGCCCAAACCCGACAAAATCGTTTACGTGCTCTGGCTCGTAGTTGAAGATGGCTATTGCGTATGCGAGAAGGCCGAGAAGATGTTGAAACGCCGCTGGGCCAAACGAGATTTGGGGGCAAGCCGCCGAAATGCTCAGGAAACTCGCTTCCGAATGCCCAGAGGGAAAGCACCCGCGAAGAAGTCTCGGCCGCTGGATCGCCTCCACGGAAGAAAAGGGCATTTAGTCCTGCCTGACGCCAGTATAGTCGTATCGTCTACGACGCGTTATGTTATCCCAACGCCTTGAGGAGTCCAATTAGGGCGATCCGTTCCTCCGGGTCCATCTCGACCAGCAGGCGGATAACTTCGAGAAACCCTTTTCCAGGACTCTCTCCGCTGCCGCTCACTTGCCCTTTCTCACTCTTGCGGCGATCGTTCTCCTTGATCAATTCCCGCAACGCAGCGGCCATATCTATCCGGACATCTGAAGTGGATTTGTCAGCAGTTGTCTGTGTACGGCCACAGTTGGTGCAAACCCTGGTGCAAACTGGAACGGCGGCGCCGTTTTGTCCTTGTTTTTCAGGGGTTTCCGCACCGCTTGCGGTGCTTTGGGAGCAGGAAGTCGAAGGTTCGAATCCTTTCGCCCCGACTCATAAGGCCTTTCATAACAACGAGTTACGAAAGGCCTTCTTTTTTGTCGTGATGGGCCAAAATCGCCGTGGTAACGCCGTGGTAACGCCGTGGTAACATTTCGCGGACGGGGTAACGCGCACAAAAAAACCCGACGAGCAAACCCCGCCGGGTGTGGTGATGATTGATACCTACCCGCTGAACGCCGCGGGCTGGGGTAGGGCGTCCAGGGCCCTCGCGACGATGCCGGAGGACTGGACGTAGTGCTTACGTGTCACTTCGCTGCC
>SDBV01010263.1_pt1 | contig 12298 bp, 8 predicted proteins | sample 2277081 | NCBI WGS metagenome assembly SDBV01 (sample SAMN10402039, study PRJNA504765) | marine sediment metagenome | isolation source: marine sediment core GS10_PC15, 223 cmbsf | place: Arctic Ocean: Southern Knipovich Ridge | collected 2010 | reverse complement strand
TTTTTCCAGAATATTTGAGCTTTTTCATTCTTAAGGATTTTCCAGGAAAAAGGTTTTTCTATTCTTAAAATATCACGTTTATCTTCCATCTAGTTATCTTCCTCCAACAATTCTTTTTCCATATAGACTGTCCTGCCGGAGTACAAACAAGGCCAGCTAGTAAATACTGGTTATCACCAAGTAATTTTAATATAAATTTCGGTTAAAGATAAAATAATTTAAAATCTGAATCAAGTGTTTTTGCACAAAAAATCACTAAAAATTCTATCAATAAATATTAAATAAAAAACTGTTAGAATTATCTGTAAATTTTATAAGCCAAAGTTAGAATCCTGCCACTCTCTTTATAAACAGACATACTTTTCCCTTTGAAATGATAACAGATAAAAAATTAAATCAAATAGTGGAGGACACTACAATACCAGGATAAGCTCCACCCTTAACTTCCTGTCTCCCTACATTAATATCATCATCATACATCATGATTCCATATTACTAAAGAAAATATTGCAATCATAACTACAAGCTTCATAGTAGCAAGAAATTTTCTCTTAAAAGATAAAAAAATAACACATTTATATATTTCAATAGTATATTAAATGAATGTAAATTGGGTTAGAAAACTATTTCCAATAAATGGATATTTTTTAAAATATAATAGTAACAGATATGTAATACTCAGGTGCTATTTGAGTAAGCTGGCAGTGTTGTATTTTTATTTAAATAAAAAATTACAATTAAAAATATTAGCCTAAAATTATGGCATAAAATATAATTTTAAAGAGGCAGAATTTTGAAAAATACAGTAGTAAATATCTTAATAATAATTTTAACCGTTTTTATTAGCTTTAATTGCTCTAATGGTAAGAATCAAAACCAGGATGATAAAAACGAAGATGAACAGAATATTATCCCTGTAAAAATCATGGACCTTGAATCCGGTAATTTCATAGAAATCGGCGAATACTATGGCAGAGTATCAGGCATTAATGAAGCAGCTTTAATATCTATTACCGGAGGAACAGTAGAAAGAATAAATGTTAAAGAGGGCGATTATGTGTCCTCCGGCACTTCTTTAGGCAGGATTAATGCAGACTCCGCAATTGCAAATTATGAAATGGCGGAACTTAATGTTAGACTTTCCTTAGAAGATTACGAAAGAAACCAGCAGTTCCTTTCATCCGGCAATGCATCCCGTGTAGAAGTGGACAGATCAAATCTTGCGTATCTTCAGAGTAAATCTGCACTTATTCAGGCAGAACAGATTTACAATTCTGCTCTTTGTATTACTCCAATAAGCGGAATAGTAGTTTTACGCCAAATTGATTTACATCAGGAATTACCTCCAGGCACACCTACCTTTACAGTTGCACAGCTCGATAGATTAAAAATAACTATAGGCATTCCGGAAAAGGAAATGAACGGTGTAAAAGAAGGAAACAAAGCAATTGTAATTGTTGACATGTTTCCGGATCTTGAATTTGAAGGTGAACTTGTAAGGCTTTCCAGAGAAATATCTACGCATACACTAAAGTTTGAAGCAGAAGTACAAATCGATAATACTGATATGATGATAATGTCCGGAGTCACAGCACTTGTGATTTTAGAGAGAAATGAGCTTGAAAACGAGATCATTGTTCCTACAGCTGCAATTCTCATAGAAGGAAATACTCATTACGTTATGATTGCAGAGGGAAACACAGCAAAACAAATATTTGTAGAAACCGGCCCTTCAAATAAAACCCATACTGTAATATTAACAGGCCTTGAGTCCGGTGAAAAAATAATAATAGAAGGCAATGCCCTTGTTAAAAATAACACACAAATCAACATAATTGAATAGGAATAATTAAATGGTAGGATTTTTTGTAAAAAAACATATGGCTGTATTCAGCTTTGCTGTACTTGTTCTTATTGTTGGTGTTATGAGCTACATTGGCCTTCCAAGGGAATCTATGCCCGAAGTTAAAATGCCGCTAATTTTTGTAACAACAACCTATCCGGGTATTTCTGCAAAAGATATTGAAAGCCTTGTTACAAGGCCTATAGAAGAAGAAATAGACGGGCTTGAGGGTTTAAGTGAAATAACATCATCCAGCCAGCAGAGTTTATCTTTTATTGCAGTTGAATTTAGTTCTGATGTCACTGTTGAAACCGCGCTTGTTAAAGTCCGTGAAAGAGTGGATTTAGCAAAAACCTCACTTCCCAATGATGTTAATGAGCCTGTTATTCAGGAACTTAATTTTTCCAATTTTCCTATTTTTATTGTAACACTTTCCAATCCGGAATATCCCGGCGAGGAAAGCCTGAAGATTCTGCACCAGTCCTCCAAATTGCTTCAGGATGAACTTCAGAGGGTTCCGGGAACTCTGGAAGTAAAAATTTCCGGAAATCTTGACAGAGAAATCGCGATTAACATAGATCCTGTAAGACTGGAGCATTACGGATTGTCCATGGACGACGTTATTATGGCTGTTCAAAGTGAAAACATATCAATACCGGGCGGAATGTTAAGCAGCGATACAAAGAATTATTCATTATCAGTAACAGGAGAAATAAAAAATCCTGATGAATTTAAGGATATTATTGTAAGATCAGAAGGTATAGAGGTAGAACTTGAAGATCTGACAACTAATACTGATTATTTTATATGGTCTGAACAGAATACATATTCGAGATTAAATGGGAATCCATGTATAAGCATATCAATTACAAAGCGCACAGGCGAGAATTTAATATATCTTGTTGATGAAGCAAAAAGAGTAATAGAGGAAATGCAGGATTCATTTCCGGAGGGAACAATTGTTACCTATTCTTATGATGAATCAAATGACATTAAAAATATGGTTGCAGACCTGGAAAACAACATGTTCACTGGATTTATACTGGTTCTGCTTGTAACAATCTTTTTCCTGGGAAAAACCAACTCTTTATTTGTTTCTATGGCAATACCATTTTCTATGATGATATCATTCTTTGTACTTCAGCTCTTAGGTGTTACTTTAAATATGGTAGTTCTATTCAGTTTGATACTTGCACTTGGTATGCTTGTAGACAATGGGATTGTAATTGTAGAAAATATATTCCGGCATGCCACACTGGGCAAATCGCGTATTCAGGCTGCAATAGACGGTTCACAGGAAGTCGCAGGGCCGATTATTGCATCGACCATAACAACCTGCCTTGCATTTTTCCCTATTATTTTCATGCCTGGAATAATGGGTGATTTTATGTCATTCCTTCCTATTACAGTAATAGTCGTGCTCTCAAGTTCTTTACTTGTTGCATTAACAATAAATCCTGTATTCTGTTCAAGTTTTTTAAGAATATCTGAAAAGAACAGGAAAAAGATTATAGAAGGCAGTGGATTTTTTGCGCGAATTCAGAACTGGTATGAAAAAAGGTTAAAATTTACAATAAAGCATCCTGTAATTACAACATTAGGAACATTTTTAATCGTAGTATTGGGAATCATACTCTATGGTATCTTCGGTAAAGATCCTATATTTTTTCCGGAATTTGATCCTCCGTCTGCAATCATTTCCATAGAAGCTCCTCAAGGGACTCCATTAGATGTAACAGATACCTTTGTTAAGCGTATAGAGTCTTTTGTAGAAACTATTCCATCATCCCGTGAAAATTACCAGACTACAACAGGACAGGGTTCCGGAGGTGACCTTTTCGGAGGGGGAGGAAATGAACAGCATAAAGCAAGCATCAGAGTTAGCTTTGTGCCCTATGCAGAACGTGAAATAGATTCTCAGGAAACAATAGGAGAATATATAGAGGGACTTAGAGATTTTACAGGCGGCGAAATCAAAGTGGAGCCTCTTGGAATGGGTATTCCTTCTGGAAATGATTTTTCTTATCAGATTGTTGGAATAGATTATTCAGTAATGGGAGAAATATCAGAACAGATACTTAATATACTCAGAGAATACAATGAATTAGATGTTATAGATACAGACTTTGTTACAGCAAAACCGGAGTTTTTAATTCAGATAGACAGGCAGAAAGCATCCTTTTACGGTCTTTCTACAAGAGAAATTGCAAGCACAATCAGAAATGCAATTAATGGTTCAATAATAGGGAAATTCAGGCAGGATGAAAATGAATATGATATAATAATAAGGTATGATGAAGAATACAGAAACAGCCAATATGCTCTTGAAAGCCTGCAGGTTATAAACCATGACGGAGAGAGAATCCCGGTAAGCTCGTTAGTAGTTAATAATATAAGTGAAGATTCGTCTACCGGAGTAATAAAGAGAAGGAACCTTTCCCGCGCTGTTAATATCTGGGCCGATTTTAGAGAAGAGATTCAGGACCGTGGAATAATTATAAATGAAGTAGAACAAAGAATTGCAGAAATTATAATGCCTGTCGGATACTATCTTTCAAGCGGAGAAGGTCTTCAGATAAGAGAGGAATCTACAGACTTTCTTATGCAGGCATTTATAATAGCAATATTTCTAATAATGATTGTTCTTATTGCACAATTTAATTCCATATTAGAACCTGCAATTATTATATTTTCCGTTTTTCTTTCGCTGGGCGGTGTATTCTGGGGATTTCTGCTTTCCGGCCAGGTATTTGTTATAGTTATGTCGGGTATTGGCTGTATTGCGCTTGCGGGTGTTGCAGTAAATAACTGTATTGTTCTTGTAGACTATACAAATATCCTTATAAAACAGCATAAAAAAAACTATATAGATGCAATTATAGAAGCAGGAAGAACAAGGTTACGGCCTGTACTTTTAACAGCTATTACAACTGTACTGGGACTTATTCCGATGGCAATTGGTTTGAGCTTTGATGTTCATAAATTTATAATTCAGACAGCATCCGAATCCGGCGAATTCTGGAAATCATTTGCATGGGCTATGATCTACGGACTTAGTTTCGCAACAGTTACAACACTGATTGTTGTACCTACTTTGCTTTCTATAAAGTTTAAGTTTTTTCCACCAAAAATCAATCATGAAAGGGACTAAAGGTAAATAAAGAATACCAGCAGCGGAACTGTGAGGTATTCTTTGATATGGGGTGGGGATCCCATAACAGGTAAAATATAAGGACATAAAAATAATTGCTTTGTGAACTTAATATGTTCACATAAAATTCCTCTCACGAAGGCACGAAGAACACAAAGTTTTTATTCTATAATTCCATTAATTACACACTTTATACCTTGTTTCATTAATTCTACATTAAAATTCAGTAGTAATCCAAGTCTTCTATCTGAAAACTTTAAATATGTTAAAAGCTGCTTACAATGAACCGGTTCAAGCCTCTTTACAGATTTTAATAAAATTAATATTTTCTTTGTGAACTTTGTGCCTTAGTGAGAAATATAGATAATAATCCAATAGTTTTCAGGATACAAAACAACCTTAATAGAAACCAACTTATAAAAACCTGTTCTTGAAATCGCACCCTTGATATGTAACCTATAGAAAAATATTTCATTTCTTGTTATACTAGAATCGCAATATGAATAAAACCGGACTTATATATGAGACTAAATATCTTGAACATAAACTAAGCCCTCATCATCCGGAATCGCCTGTTCGTTTAGAAGAAATATTAAAGGAGCTAAAATATTCAGGATTATTAAATAACCTGACAAAATTAGCTCCTTTAGAAAATAATAAACTAATAACAGAATCCATATTAAATATTCATTCAAATAAGCATTTTGAATCTGTAAATAATGAACCGAATATCGGAGAAATCTCGTACCTTGCAGCAGCAGGTGTTCTGGGAGCTGTTGATTCGGTAATGAATAAGTCTGTTAAAAATGCATTTTGTGCAGTCAGGCCGCCGGGCCATCATGCTCATAATAATGGAGCACATAATGACGGAAGAAATATGGGTGAAGGATTCTGTTTTTTTAATAATATAGCTATTGCAGCCAAATATGCAATAAACAAATGCGGATTAAAAAAAATACTTATAATTGACTGGGATTATCATCATGGCAATGGCACAGAATGGGCTTTTTATGATAATCCGGATGTATTCTTTTTTTCTACACATAATCTATATACTTATCCGGGCACTGGTTCTCCGGACCGAAAAGGTAGTGGAGCAGGTGAAGGTTACAATCTTAATATACCTCTTCCATCTTATGCAGAGGATAGTGATATTATAAATGCATGGGAAGACATCTTCTTAAAGAAATTAGATGAAATACAGTTTAAACCGGACCTAATTCTAATTTCTGCAGGGTTTGACAGCAGGAAAAACGATTATATTGGCAATTTTAAGCTTACAGATGATTGTTTCGCGGAACTAACAAAAATTACGATGAAACTCGCTGATTCTCACTGCGACGGGCGTATAATATCTGTTTTAGAAGGGGGATATAATCCAAAAGGGCTTGCAAAAGCTGTTAATTCTCATGTAAAAATCCTTATAGAAACTTAATTTCTTCTTTATTCTATAAATTATTTAATTGCATTTAATCTATTATAACCTTACAATACTCATAATTAAGAACCAATAAATATATATTTCTAGTTCTTAATCTAATAATCAGTAGGGTTTAACTGCTCTAAAAACTATTTAGATTAATAGTTATTATAAAGGGGGATAATGTGAAAAAAATCAATTTAATAATTTTTCTGGTACTTATTACTATTTTTTTATTCAACTGCGAGCCGGAATGGAAAGCAACTGTTAATGCATACGAAGAAAAACTCGCTGCATTAGAAGAATTAAGCGAGAAAGTAATGGCTGCTGATAAAGAAGCTATTGAATCTGCAAAAGTTATACTTGAAGAGATGACAGCTCTTGAAGAAGCAAATGAAGACATGCCGGAAGAAGCTATGGAAGAAATTATGGCGCTTAGTATAACATATGCAAAGGCAATAGAAGTATTAATGAATATCACTATCTATGAGGCTTCGTATAAAGATATGGCGGCTGCATTAGAAGAATCTAAAGTGCTGCTTGCCCAGGCTGAAGAACAACTGCCTCAGATAATAGAACTATATAAAGTAGTATTAACAGGAAGCCATGAAGCTGCTCAGATGTTCCAGGCACAGGCTCCGGCACTTATCGCTATGGAAGCTGCACTAACCTCAATTGCTGCAAGGCTGTCACCTGAAGAAGCTCTTAGCTTTCAAAATTCCATAAACGAATTATTTGCAAAATACCCGGAAATTGAAGAATTAAAAGCAATGTTAGGCAACTAATTCTAAAAAAGATGCAACACTCCGAAGTTCTGTACGTTTTAGGTACTTTACGGAGTGGTTTCTTTATTTATAAAATGCAACCAATAATCGGCCGGAATATATTTATGTATTCCGGTTTTTTTATTTTATACTGCTTAATTTCTTGCCCATAATACAAAAATAGATTATTTTAAAAGCATCTAATGCAATTCAGGAGAACTTTTGGATAATTTCTTTGATGATCTTGGTGAATTTGTGAAATCCATTTTTGACGGCAGTCTTTTCTCATCTTCAAACAAAACATATATAGATCCGGATATGCAGGAAGCCATGGATGAGCTCGACGATTATCTTAATGAAGGTAAGGATAAGACAAAAAGGACCAGAACAAAAAGCCGCTCAAGCTCTACAAACAGAAATTATAATAATTATAGAAGATCTTATACAAGAACCAATAGTGAGCTGGATAGTTTAAAAGAAGACTTTGCAAATCTCGAAGTTCCATTCGGCAGTTCATTATCAAAAGTAAAAGCATCATATAAAAAACTCCTAAGACTGTATCACCCTGACAAACACGCAAATGATCCGGAAAAATTAAAAATAGCAACAGAAATTGCAAAGAAGATTAATGTATCATTTCAGAAAATCGAATCTTATTATAAAAAATAATTGATTATTTAATCGATTTATAATATCATCTTGTGTATAGGTATTTTCCGTAAAAAGAAAAGAAATCCAGTGTAAAGGTGATATAATTTAAGTATAACTTATGAATATAGCTTTTTATCCAATCATTGCAGCAGTCTCAGCATTTTTATTGAGTTTAGTCGTAATACCTATAATAATCAGACTCTCTCACAAAAAAAAGTGGTATGATATTCCAAATAACAGAAAAATACACAAAGGGCTAATTCCCCGAACAGGCGGATTGGGTATATTTATTTCCTTATTCCTGAGTGCTTTTATTGTTTCATATATAATTTATCTTTTTTTTAATAACTCTGTTAAAACGATAATAGAAATTAAATACCTTTTTCTATTTTTATGCATTTTGATGGTTCATATCATGGGGCTTGTAGATGATTTTATTACTTTAAAAGCAACTTACAAACTTTTTATACAATTTCTTGCGGCAGCACTTATAACTCTTGCAGGATTTGTAGTAAAAACAATCTCACTTCCATATATTGGTACTATTCAGCTGGGGATTTTATCTTATCCGTTAACAATACTCTGGATAGTTAGTATAGCTAATGCAATAAATTTAGTTGATGGAATGGACGGCCTTGCCGGAGGAATAAGCAGTTTTGCTGCATTATCATTAGGTATTATTTCACTAATTAATGGAAACTTTGCAACAGCAATAATCTCATTTTCCTTATTCGGCGCAATAGCAGGATTTCTCCGCTACAACCTGCCTCCTGCCCGTATATTCATGGGAGACAGCGGCAGTATGCTTATCGGCTTTACACTTGCAGTAATCCCTCTAACAGGAATATCAAAAGCAGCATCACTCGGAACCCTGATTATTCCAATAACGCTTTTAACAGTACCTATTATTGATACATTATCCGCAATAATCAGAAGAATACTTCAAAAGCGCCCGATAATTTCTCCGGATAAAGAACATATTCATCATAAACTGCTGGACATGGGTATGAGCGAAAAGAAAATACTTAAAATAATCTACGGATTCTGCTTTTACCTTAGCATAGTATCAATAACTTCTGTTATTCTCCCAAAGCAGACAAATGTATTTCTAATACTTGTAGTATGGATTGGCAGTATGCTCGGGTATTATTTAATAGATGCATCAAAAAAACCGGCAAAAAGCTCATCTAATTCAAATGTTAAATCAATCAAAAAAGATTCATCCGCATAGTTTGAAAATAGTTAAAATCTAAAGAGACACCTATATATCAATATTATACTCTTTTATTTTTCTATGAAGTGTTTTCCTTCCTATACCCAGCATTTCTGCTGTTTTGCTTTTATTTCCATTATTCTTGCTTAAATTAAAAATGATAATCGCTTTTTCCACTTCTGAAAGCGAAGTACCAAAGGAAAGCCTTATAAAATCCTTGTCAGAATTGGATTGAATATACGGAGGTAAATCATCCAGCGAAATAATATTTGTCTTACACATAACAATTGAGCTTTCTATACAATTACGCAGCTCCCGTACATTACCAGGCCAGGAATATGCGTATAATGCTTTTGTGGCTTTAGAATCAATTCCGTTTACATTCTTATCATTTTCCCTGGATAATTCTTTAATAAAGCTTGAAACAAGAAGAGGGATATCCTCTCTTCTTTCACTTAATAAAGGTAACGCTATATTAACAACATTCAGGCGGTAGTATAGATCTTCACGGAAATTTCCCTTTTCTATTTCCGATTTTAAATCACGGTTTGTTGCGGCTATTATTCTAACATCCACTTCTATGGTTTCTTCCCCGCCTACTCTTTCAAAAGTACGTTCCTGCAGAACACGCAATATCTTTATCTGAACATTCTGATTTATTTCGCCTATTTCATCAAGAAATAATGTACCATTATGCGCCAGTTCAAAACGTCCCCGCTTCCTCATGGTAGCTCCGGTAAAAGACCCTTTTTCATGCCCGAAGAGTTCACTCTCGAGTAAAGTCTCTGTTAATGCGGCACAGTGAACTTTAATAAAGGCCTTTTCGCATCGAGGTGAATTAAAATGTATAGCATCTACTATCAACTCTTTACCAACCCCGCTCTGTCCAGTAATAAGTACAGATGCTTTTGTTGGAGCAACCAGCTTTACAAGTTCAAATATTTTCTTCATTTTACTGCTTTTTCCGATAATATTTGAAAACTGGTTTTTTTTCTGAAGCTCTTCCTGAAGCGCTTTATGACTTAAAATCAATTCTCTTGTAGAAAGCGCCCGCTTCACCAATAAAGAAAGTCGGTCCAGATTTACCGGCTTTGTTAAAAAATCATAAGCACCTTCTCTCATAGCATTTACAGCACTTTCTATTGTTCCATGCCCCGTTAATATAATTACAGGAATGTTTGGATTCTCAGATATCACCCGCTTTAATAGTTCTTCTCCGGAGAGATTGGGCATTTTCAAGTCGGTAATAATAAGTTCAATTACATTTTCTTCAAATATCTTTAATGCTTCTACACCGTCAGCTGCAATAAGAACATTATAACCGTCCATTTCCAGAGATTGGCATAAACCGATTCTTATATTTTTCTCATCATCCACGACTAGAATATTAAACTTCATATTTTCTTTTCCTTATATCCCAACAATTTCTTTTCACCAACCTGTACAGGGAAACTCAGGCAGAATATTGTCCCCTCTTTTGGTTTTGTTTTCAGTGTTATATCACCCCTATGTTCTTTAATTATCTTAAACACAAGAGTCAGACCCAGTCCGGAACTGAATTCTTTAGTAGTAAAATATGGTTCAAATATTTTCATTTTGACTTCTTCATTCATACCTAAACCAGTATCTGATACTTCTAATTTAACAGTATCATTATTATATTTAGTCCGGAATGTAAGCATACCTCCATCAGGCATTGCATCCTGCGCGTTTTTAATAAGATTTAATAATGCCTGCTTTAATAATTTTTCATCCAGCGGAATTTTCGGCACATTGTTTAAATCCAAATCAATTTTAATATTTGATTCTTCCAATTCAAATTTAACAAAACCTATTAAGTCGGTAATTATTTTATTTATATCCGTAGCTATCAATTTAGTATCCATCGGGCGTACCGCAAATAAAAAATCAACAACAATCATATTAAGCCTGTCTACTTCTTCTGTTAATATTTCCAGATGGTTGGATAGTTTATTAGTTTTAATTTTTTCCTTCTTTTTCATTATCTTCTGCATTAGCTGAATATGAATCCCTATTGAAGCAAGAGGATTCTTAATCTCATGAGCAACACCAGCTGTAAGTGTTGTTAATGTTGCAAGGCTTTCCGCCCGCCTTAACCTCGTTTCTTTTTCCCGCTTTTCCGTTACGTCTTCTATATGAAGTAAACTACCCTGTATCGAACCGCTATACACTAAAGGCATTATACTGCAGGCAATAATACGGCTCACACCATTTTCCAGAGTAAAATCTCTATCGAATACTCTGTCTTTAAGAATTAGCTTTTCTTTTATGAAACCGGATATTTCTTTATCATCAATTACTTCAAACAGTTTCTTTTCTATCAGTTCTCCTGGTATAAAAGGGAGTAATCTTTCCGAAGATTTATTATGTATTAAAATTCTATGCCTTTTATCTATAACTACAACTCCATCTGTCATGGATTCAAATACCATTTCGAGTAATTCATTTTCTTTTGATAGATCCTGAATAAGCGAGCGGATATTATCACGGCTCATAAGATCTAATTTTTCTAATGCTCTTTTAATAAATCTTTTCATAATAATTGTTATATTTTACCGGATTCTTCTTTCATCCTGTAGAATATGCTTTCCAAAACAAGCGACGGATTCATATTAAGTTTTTCGAGTTTTATCATCTTCATATGTATCAATCTTGACCATTTTTCAAGAACATTTATTTCATATTTATTTTCTCCCAATAATCCTTGAAAAATTGAAAGCAGTTCCTTGAAAAATATTTTTATAGACTCATCTGGATTATCTCCTTTAAGAATATCATTCATTTCATGTAAAATATCATTATCCTCGGATCCGGATATTTCATTTATAAACTTTAAAGCCAGATTTTTAATCCCATTTGGATTTATGTTCTTCCATGCAAGAAAAAAGTCCTGTAATGAATTGTATTCCGGCGATTCCTCTCTGAAAATTCTCTTCAGTACATTCAATTGATCAATCCTGGAACGTTTATTAAATCTGTAAGTTCTTAATCTGGATAATACAGTTTGCAATAACGCGCTTTTCTGTGTTGTAAGCAGAATTATTGTAACATTCTGCGGAGGTTCTTCAAGCAGCTTTAACAAAGCATTTTGTGAAACTTCCTTCATTTTATGAACATTCTCTAAAATTATTATCTTTTTTTTACCAGATGCGGAAAAATGAGCCCAGTAATTAATTTTCCTGATACTATTGATTGATATATTCTCTGTTTTTATATAAGAAATTAGTTTATTACA